>Ga0209181_10000091_pt1 | contig 148048 bp, 135 predicted proteins | sample MAT05_FD_187208 | JGI IMG/M metagenome (GOLD analysis project Ga0209181, IMG submission 187208) | Freshwater microbial communities from Lake Fryxell liftoff mats and glacier meltwater in Antarctica - MAT-05 (SPAdes) (version 2) | ecosystem: Environmental > Aquatic > Freshwater > Ice > Liftoff...
GTTGCGAAATCGGCTCCTTTTCATAGGTGTCAATGATTTTTCGGCGGCAATCAAGGGAGTAAGCTTTCATCAACTTGTCAAGTCTTTTCTATTCTTTAGGTGTACCTCATAATTCTGAAATAGGCTACACCATATTCACCTACCCAAATGAACCATTTTTTTCGCAGATTAGGCGCACGTTCAAGAGTTTCTGGCTCAACGGGTTGCTCGATCGCGTCAAACTACGACAAAATCTCTGCCCACTCTTTATCTGGAAAATCAGGGCTTCTAAAATAGAGGGCAAAGTCAGAACTCATTAATTCATTTAGTGCAGTCAGCTAACAACTACCAACTTCTAAGCACTGCTGACTACTGACTTCATGCTACTTTTTATGGAGTATCTCGATCCTTTAGCCTTATGAACGCTGCAATCCCCGAATCCGTCAAAGTTTGGAGTCAGTTCTTTCATCCCGCTTTGATGTGGGTTTTGTTTGCGCTCACGTTGTACGCGCTGTACCTCGGCATCAAGGTGCGTCGCGTACGTTCTGCTGAGGGTGAAGAGAAGAAAGAACTCATTAAAGGCAAATTTAACGTCAGGCATTTTCAGATTGGTTCACTCGTATTGGCGTTGATGGTGGTGGGGTCGATTGGCGGTATGGCAGTCACCTACATCAACAACGGCAAACTGTTTGTCGGTTCCCATCTACTGGCAGGGTTGGGCATGACGGGGATGATTGCAGTCTCAGCTTCGCTCTCGCCATTCATGCAGAAAGGTGTAGATTGGGCACGCTACACCCACATCTTTTTGAATGTGGCAATTTTGGGACTCTTTGGCTGGCAGGCGTTGACGGGCGTGCAGATTGTGCAACGAATCATCAGCAAGATGTAGCGCTTACGGCGTTTGGAGTTGCCCAACGACCTCAATGGTCTGACCCTTTGCCCGCAGTACAACAGACTCTCCCGAAGCAGGCACGATGTCTGTGAGTGCGGTGATGTTGACTTGATGCGTGACTAGAATGGTTACCCCCTGCACGTTAGAGCTGGACACGATCAAGCGGCGTACTGCGTCGGTTTGTCTAGCCTTTGTACTGGCATCGTTAAAAAAGGAATTGAGTGACGGAAAGGCTTGAACAGGCTTAAGGTTGAGCAGCTTTGCTGTCTCTAAGCAGCGGCACCATTGACTCGATCGCACACTGGCGACGGGAATTTGGCGATCGCGAAACGCCTTGCCGATCTGTACCGCTTGCTGTCGTCCTACGGTTGATAAATTACGCTGTGTCGAGCAATCATTCAGCCGAAACCCGCCTGGGTCACCAATGCCTGGTGCCAAAGCGTGACGCATCATCACGACATAGCCTTTACCAGTTTGGAGGCGCGTCCAGAGGGAAGGGGTTTGCGCTTGACGGATGGGTGCAGCACTGGAGCGATCGCCTTCGGAACGGGTGACACAAGCAGCAGCCCACCACGTCACCGCGCTGATCGCTAAAATAAGCAGGACTCGCTTTGTGGAGACCATCTGTTGACGCTTCATGAATGATGACAAGATCCTACCAACGGCAGCGTCTCAGCCAGGAGCATTGATTGATTACGCTATGGCGATCGCCGCTCTTAAGCAGTCTGATCCCATTCTGGCAACCTTGATTGAACAAGTGGGTGCCTGCACGTTAAATCTGGGACGGCAGAAGGGCGATTTGCTCTACTGCCTGTGCGAATCAATTCTCTACCAGCAGCTATCGGGCAAAGCAGCGGCGGCAATCCATCGTCGCTTTCTGGCGCTGTATCCCGACCAGAACTTTCCGACTGCCACTGAACTGCTCAACACGTCGGATGATGACTTGCGGAGTGCAGGGATTTCGCGTCCCAAAATTGTGTACCTGAAGGATCTGGCGCAGAAAATGCTGGACGGGTTGCCCACCCTGACTGAACTGGAAGCAATGGACGATGAGGCGATCGTGCAGACGTTGCTACCCATTAAAGGCGTGGGGCGTTGGACGGTACAAATGCTGCTGATCTTTCGGCTTCACCGTTGGGATGTGCTGCCTGTAGATGATCTTGGCATTCGCTCTGGCATTCGTCGTGCTTACGATTTGGCAGAACTACCTGACAAGAAAACGGTTGAGCGGATTGGACAGCCGTGGCAACCCTACCGCACGATCGCAGCCTGGTATCTTTGGCGCAGCCTGGACATCAAAACGCCCGCAAGCGTCACTAACCCATGAATTAGACTTACAAACTGCGGTGTTGGTTAGCTTTACAGGTGGACAGAATGCGTCGATCGATTGCGCTCAGTTGCTTGATGGGATAGTAGCCCTCTAAGCCGATCGGGGAGACATGCGGCTGAGTAGACGATGCTGACGTACCACTCGCTTGTAGCGCCAACGTATAGGGATAGCTTGCTTGCTCGTAGCTATTGACCACCGTTAACGCTAATCGCTCCGTCTGAAACGTACCATGTACGCAGTCAAATGAGGATTGAGGCATATAGAAGGCTCCCGTGACATCGCCTTGCTTCACTTCAAAGACTAGATAGGTCGCACCCAGTTGTTCCGCTTTGGGAGCCTGACCGTAAAGGTAAGCCCCATCTGGCATCGAGCCGATCGCAGCAGCATAGGAGACTTTACTGGTGGTTGGCGCAACAGGCGCTTCACTACTGTGGGCGGAGGCATGTGACAGTCCTTCTGTCGCCAAACTAAGAGTACAGGTGAGTGCAACACCCGTGAGCAATTTTTCGACCTGACGTGAAAGAGACTTTAAAGCAGCAGTAGATGAGACTGACGTGATTTGAACTGACATGGCTTTTTCCGGGGCTTGCGATATGAGTAATATCGAGCTTTTCAGAGAATGAACGGGTGATGTGACAAGCGATCGTGAGTGATCTTCACAGCGCGATCGAGTGATCGAAACCACAAGTAAGCGTGACCCAAATTACACTGCCTGTTTAAACGGTCTTACAGGAGGTTCAAAGGCATGAGCCACAGTTTTTCACAGCGATGCGAAAAGACGATTGACCTTTCTCTTTTCCTACTCACCAGTACCCTACAATCAAAGCATCGCCAGCTTTTGCATACCCTATGCTGCCAATCATTTACTCTGACGCTTTTCTACTGCACAAAACAGGGTTCCTTCACCCCGAAAAGCCAGAGCGTTTGACCGCGATCAAGACGGCATTGAACGCAGCACCCTGGGCAGATCAGTTAGATTGGCGATCGCCCACACCAGTCGAAGACCGGTCTGTCATGGAACCACTTGCCCAGGTGCATTCCCAGCGCTACATCGAAGGCGTACGACGGCTGGCAGAGCGGGGTGGCGGCTACCTGGATGCGGATACGCCGATTTCGCCTCGTACCTACGATGTGGCATTGCTGGCAGTGAGCGCGTGGTTGGATGGGGTCGATCGCGTTTTAGAAACTGCTAATCCAGCGTTTGTGTTGGCACGTCCGCCAGGTCATCATGCTTTAAGCGAAATTGGCATGGGCTTTTGCATTTTCTCCAACGCTGCGATCGCTGCTTATTACGCACTCACAAAACCGGGGGTCGATCGCGTGGCGATTCTCGATTGGGATGTCCATCACGGCAACGGTACACAGGCGATCGTTGAAAAGCATCCTCAAATTGCCTACTGTTCGCTGCACGAGTCGCCGCAATATCCCGGTACAGGCGCAGAAGACGAACGAGGCTTACACAACAATGTGTTAAATTTGCCTATGCCTCCAGGCTGCACAATGGCAGAGTATGCACCTGCCTTTGTACAATGGGTGATGCCGTTTTTAACCAACTTTCAACCCGATTTGCTCATCATCAGCGCCGGGTATGACGCGAACCATGCTGACCCTCTCGCTGGCATTTCGCTCAAACCAGAAGATTTTGGGGTGTTTACACGTCACTGTCTGTCGCTCACTCGCCGCCTTCTCTTTGGCTTGGAAGGTGGCTATGATTTGGATGCGATTGGTCAATCGGTCGTGGCGACGATCGAGCCGTGTTTGTCATAGTGACGGGCGCTTGCGATCGTGACGTTTGGCTCTACTTTGTTGAATCAGTCACGATAAACTGAAATAATTACAGCATGTCGTCTGTATCTTTTTAGACATTTACCCAAGGTGCTCTCTTAGCTTTGCAAATGAGAAACCAGCTTACTGTCAGCAATCAACAGTCGCAAAAAGCGCATGGCTCCTGGCTGATACCTGACTGCTGAGTGCTAATGATTATGGGTATTTCATAAACCAACGAAGACTGCTGATATTTAAAAGCGCTGCTAAAAATTGAACTGTAATGAACGAGCTGGATACGCGAGAATGGCTGCTGACAAATGGGTTAGGTAGTTTTGCCAGTGGCACTATTTGTGATGCTCGGACGCGAACGTATCATGGTTGGCTCGTGGCAGCGCTGGATCCACCGCAACAACGGACGCTGTTGTTCTCACATTTGGAAGCGAGCCTGGAAGTCGGCGGACTCATCTTTGCGCTTGGAACAAACTTTTGGACTGCTGATAAAGTTGATCCGCAAGGCTATCGATTGCTGCGCGAGTTTAGCATCAATCCAGCGCCTACGTGGATTTGGGGCTTGGGCGACCAATGGCAGTTGAGCCGCCAGATTACCATGCCTTATGGGTTGTCTCAAGCAGGAGGATCGCTTGAGCCTCTATCGCCCAGTCAAACCGTCAACCGAGTGCTGGTGCAGTACCGCTACACAGGCAATCAAGCAGCAATCTTACGCTTGCGACCCATTATTGGCGATCGGGATTTCCATCATCATCAGCAAGAGTCATCAGCGCTCTCTTTCTCTCAGGTAGTCGGCTCCAACCAGGTCTTTTTGCAAGCGTTACAGGCAGGCAAGACAGGCACACCCTGGGGCTTATCCTGGAGTCGGGGACACTACCAGCCAGAGGAAACCTGGTACTGGAACTACTACTACCCAGAAGAAGCCAGTCGTGGCTTAGATTATCTGGAGGATCTGTTTAGTCCTGGCTATTTGACTGTTTGGTTGCATCCGGGCGAAACGGTGGCGCTGGAAGCAAGAGTCGGCTTGCCTGCATCCAGCACCGTAGAGTTGACACCAACTGCCGTGGATCAGGCAACGCAAGCCGAGCAGCGACGGTTAGAGCGAGAATTCTCGCATTTGCCGACTGCGGACGGCAAACGTACTCTGTGGGAACTGTTGTTGCGGGCAAGCGACCAGTTTGTGGTCTATCAAGCCGCTCAAAAGGTGCCCGCGATCATTGCTGGCTACCACTGGTTTGGCGATCGTAGCCGCGATACGTTGCTCTGCCTGCCTGGATTCACGCTCACCACCAAACGCTTCTTACTGGCGCGGAAAATGCTCGATCGACTGGGGCGATCGACCAGCCAGGGGTTAATTCCAAACATCATGCCAGATGATCGCGGTGATACTGTCTACCGCAACATCGACTGTGCGCTGTGGTGGATCGAAACGCTGGGACTGTATCTAGAAGCCACTCAAGACTGGGAGTTTTTGACTGAGCAGTACGACGTGGTGAAGCAAATCTACAAGGCGTTTACGGCTGGCACTCTGCACAACATTCGTATCGACGCTTCGGATGGTCTGATTACCTGGGATGATGCCAGTACACCGCTGACGTGGATGGATACGCTGGTCGCTGACGAAGCTGTTACCCTCCGACACGGTAAACCCGTTGAAATTAATGCCCTCTGGTACTCGGCACTCTGCTGGTCAAGTCAGTGGGCAACCTTGCTAGCAAAACGTTCTGATGTTGAGCAGACCGATCGCCTGCTGAACCAGGCACGACGCTATGCTCAGCAAGCCGATCAGGTAAAGGGTTCTTTGCAAAAGTTTTGGCACGCTCAGCAAGGCTATGTGTACGATCGCATTGAGCCGGACGATCGCCTGGACGCAACCATTCGCCCGAATGCTGTCTTAGCGCTGTCGCTACATCACTGCGCGTTCACAGTAGAGCAATCGCGTCAGATACTTTATACGGTTCGCGATCGCTTGCTAACCCCCTATGGACTCCGTACCCTTGATCCAGGCGATCCCGCCTATCAAGGCACCTGTAGCGGCGACCCTAGTCGGCGCGATCGAGCGTACCATCAGGGCACCGTTTGGAGCTGGCTCCTTGGTCCCTACATGCGTGCCTGGAGCCGCTTCTGTCCAGAAGCGCCATTGCCGCTTGACTTACAGCCATTACTGACGCACTTTCAGGAGCAGGGCTGCTTCAACGCCATTGCCGAAATTTTTGATGGTGATGCGCCTCATACCCCACGCGGCGCGATCGCCAACGCCACCACGATCGCTGAACTGCTTCGCCATTGGAAGGATTTGGGGGATGAGGGATGAGAGTTTTGAGTTATCCTCTCTGCCTCCCCTTGCTTCCTTTGCGCCCTTCTACCTTCTACTTAGGGCAAAAAGAGCTGCAAAAGGGTCGCGAAGGCACTAAGCAAGTTTAGCCCAAAGCCATTGCCTGACTTTGGCTGCGCGGGAGGAGTCTCCAAGGTTTTAATGGACTGTTGAATGCCTTGTGCGGTCTTCATATCGCCCTGGGCGGTAAACAGTTTGTCGGCTTGCTTCAGGTCAGCGATTGCCCCCACGCGATCGTTCGTCTGGAGCCGCGCCAACCCTCGTCCTAGATACGCTGGAGCAAAATCTGGTTTGCGGGTAAGTGCCTGGGAGAAATTATCAACGGCTGACGCATAATTCTTCTGCTCACCGTCTGCCATTGCCCACTGGTAAAAGTCTTCTGGCTTACCTACCGCATTCGACAGCCCGATCGCCCCTTGCAGCATGACGTTGTCCAGGCTGGCTCCTTGAAAAGTGGCATTCGTCACGGAAGCGTAGCGCAAGTCCGCCGTCGTTAAGTTCGCTCCATCCAGGGCTGCCCCTGTCAAATTAGCACCCGACAGGCTCGCACCCACTAGAGTCGCACCACGCAAATCGGCTCCCTGCAAATTTGCCCGACTGAGATTCGCTCGACTGAGATTCGCCCGACTCAAATCTGCCCCACGCAGGTCTGCATAAACTAAACCAGCATTGCTTAACTCACAGCCCGAACATTGCCTGGTTGCCAATAGCTTCTGCGTGTGCTCCGGGTTATCAGCCCAGGCAGGCATGGCAAGGCTCAGAGCCGTCAGAACTGAGAACTCGACAAGCATTGCTGTACGCATCTGCAATCGTTTGAATCTCATAGCGATCGATCAAGAAGAACGAGAAGCTTCATCATTTAACTCTAAGTTCACGTCACAGGCACAACTAATTCAAAACTTCAAGTGAATTCTGTACTGTCCACAAAAAGCCTCATGTCAAAAAACAGCTTAAGCACGATACTGATTTTTCGCCTTCTTAGTCGTAAACTAGCTCAACACAAGCATTGAGCCTTTGTAGGGCAGAAAACAGTCTCACGTTTCTGTTTTCAGTTTCTAGCGGGTCGATCGCACGTTGAACAATCCCAATTTGATCGGCTGACTCTACCCTGGAAACTGCCATCACGTTGGTCTTGGCAATACTAAACGTCAGCAATACTGAACTTTGAGGAGCATTCATGGGCAAATCTCCAGTACGCGGCATGTTGGATCTTGAAACGCTGAAGCAGATGGTTGCAGACGAGCAAATCGAAACTGTCATTACCGTCATGCCTGACATCTATGGGCGTTTAATGGGCAAGCGGATTACAGGCGATTACTTTGTCAACGATGTGCTGAAGGATAACGTCCACGCCTGTGACTATCTCCTTGCCTGCGATATGGAGATGGACCCTGTACCGGGCTATCAATTCACCAGTTGGGCAAGCGGCTACGGTGATTTTCGTCTAGTGCCTGATTTGAGCACCCTACGCCTTGCCTCCTGGCTAGAAAAAACCGCGATCGTGCTCTGCGACGTGCTCAACGAAGAGGAAGACGTGCCCGTCACTATTGCGCCTCGTAACCTGCTGCGACACCAGCTAGAGGCAGCAAAAGCGCTCGGCTACACGCTCATGGGGGCATCAGAGCTGGAGCTGTACCTCTTTTCCGATTCTTACGAAGCGGCTCGCCAAAAGCATTATCACGATCTGAAGCCGATCGGCAATTACATTGAGGACTACCACATCTTTCAGGGCACCAAAGAAGAGTTTGTGATTGGTGCGATTCGCAAACACCTCGATCGCTCTGGCATTCCGGTTGAAACCTCAAAAGGCGAGTGGGGACCAGGACAACAAGAGATTGGCTTGCGCTATACGGACTTTCTAGAGATGTGCGATCGGCACGTACTTTACAAACATGCTGCCAGAGAAATTGCGTGGCAAAATGATGTTGCCGTCACCTTCATGGCAAAGTGGGACGAACGCTACGCAGGCTCCAGTATGCACATCCACGCCAGCTTGTGGGATGAAGCTGGCAAGCCACTCTTCCCTGGCGATGAACCCTTTGGCCCCGTCCACAGCTCGCCCTTATTTCGCTGGTTCCTCGGCGGCTGGATGACTCACATTCGAGAAATCTTTGCTTTTTATGCACCCTACCCCGCCTCTTACAAACGCTACGTGGCAGGTTCATTTGCACCGACGGGTATTGCCTGGTCTTATGACAACCGCACGGCAGGTTTCCGTGTGCTCGGTCACGGTGCGTCATTGCGGTTAGAGTGTCGCGCTCCTGGTGCAGATGCCAACCCGTATCTGGCGTTTGCTGTGACCCTGGCTGCTGGGCTGGACGGCATTAAAAACAAAATCGAGCCACCTGCCATGTTTGAAGGGGATGTTTATGCGGCACGTCACTTGCCCCAGGTGCCCTTTAGTTTGAATGAGTCCATTCACGAATTGGAAAAGAGTACTTGGGCGCGTGATGTACTCAGTGATGAGGTGGTCGAGCACTACTTACACTTCTTCCGTACGGAACAGCGCAAATTCGACGAAGTGGTGACCAGTTGGGAACGAGCACGGTATTTTGAGCGTGCTTAGAGTTGTTTAGGCTTTAAAGGCGAGAGTTGAGCCTGCCCTTGAAGCTTACCTTCGCGCTAAGGATCGTGGACTAATTAACCTGAACCACCTCTCTTCTGTAGGGACGTTACATGTAACGTCCCTACAGAACGCATTGCACCTTATTAAATCCACGATTTTAAGGCGGCTTCAAGACAGCAGCGCCTCTCAAGCTTAAAAAAACAATGCCTGCCGATGTGCTAATACCTGTGCTGGTTCGATGTCGGTGACTGCTTCATCTAAAGGCAGCGTTCTTACACAGCGTTTGAAGACATTAGCCTGGTAAACACGGCGATTGGTCATGTCAACCCCCGTGAGCCAGCCGCTTCTGGGATGATAAGCACCTGTATCAATATCGAGCCAGCCATGTCCACGCGCTAACTCACCAGGAGCAACGTTGGGCAATGTAAACGTGATTGTATGACCAGTAACGATGAGCTTATCAACGAAATAAGGTTTAGGACTGCTGTGAAACTCGTCGCGAATCCAGCAAAACTCTTGCGTCGTTTGTGCCTGAATCGGCAGATTAGGATGAACTCCCGCATGAACCAGCCACAGATCGCCTAAATCGATGTAGGGAGGCAACGTTCTCAGCCACTCAATGTGGTCAGCTCGAATACCACTGTCACCGTAACTAGCAATGGTTGCCCGTCCGCCACTGTAAAGCCATGCCTGCAAAGCAGGGTGAAACGCCTGCCCGTTTGGGAACGCATCTAACAAAAGCTGCTCATGATTGCCAAGCAAACACTTGTAGCCGTTTTGCTGCACCAGGCTGATGACGTTGGCGCTATCGGGTCCACGATCGATTAAATCTCCCAGAAAGTAAAGCTGGTCATCAGCTCCCGGTGCGATCGCGTCTAGCAACGTCATCAAACCTTCGTAGTGACCATGTACATCGCCAATGATGATGCGACGATGGTTAGCTTCACTCATGCGATCGCCTTCTGTTCTCTACAGTCTTACTTAAGCTTCAAGGACATCCTGCACCTGCACAGGCAGACATGTCTGATTGTGTCATCCGTTCAGTCAAGCACTCTGAGTCAACAATCACTTGGTTCCATTATGCCCTGATTTTTTAGACAGCTTCCATGCGAAGTATCAAAGCTTACATTTGCGTCTAGAAGTTTATGAAACCTTTAAGAGGTTGTTTAAGCACCAAACAGTTTTACTGTCCTAAAGCTCTAAGAAACCGCTGCATTTCCTCTATAAAACTCCGTTTCGGTGCTGCTTGCGTACCACCAGACTGAAGCAAAAGCTCGTCTAAGCGTTCTGAGCTTGGTTTGAGCAATTCTTCTGCAACCAACGTGTAAGCGCTGTCCGCCTCTAGCCAAATTTGCCAGGGTGACGGGTAACAGCGTAGTAAAGCAGCCCGATCAAAGGGGCGCAAGTAGTAACAAGGCTCAAAGGTGCTGAGAAACCGTTCGCGGATCTTACGGGCTGCGTAGCCAATCCCCACCGTACCAATATCTTCCAAACGCGGCGTGAGTAAAACAACGGGGCGATCGCCAGCCGCGATGCAAACCTGTTCAACTGGCGATACTTCCACTGCCGAGGGTGCCACAAAAACGAACACTCGATCGTCAGGGCTGACCAGTTCTTCAACGGGGGTTGTCTGCCGCGCCCCAGCAACATCCAGGCTACAAATCTGGTGCGGTGTGGCACCCCAATCACGCTTTGCCAGCGCGGCTGCCCCGGCATCGGTAAAGAATACTTTGAGATGCTCGCCCACGTCGCTAAACATGGGGAGATACTGAAAGGCTACTGGCATCGGCTTTAGCTCTGGCAGTACCAAATCGATCTGTAAGCGCGTATAACCAGCCGCGATCGCCGCTTGAGTGGCACTTTGTGCCTGCACGATCGCATCTTCTAAAGTTTGAGGAAATTCAACCATGAGTCGTAATAGAAGCCAAAAATAGAAAACTGAAGGCGGCATTCTGCTGTTCTTAAGTGATCGCAAAGCGAGATCTACTAAAAAGCAGCATTTGGTGAAAGCACCAGTATAAAAGCCACTTGTGATCTGTTTCTAAATTTATTGATGGGACTCCTCATTCAAAAAAGGCTCAGCCTTACAGCAATTTGTTTTCGCGCTGCCCAATGGTGCCTTGTTTAAAGGCAGAGTTAAGCCTTTAAAGACCTCACTTCGATTGCGTAAAGACGTTTGGCTCGCTTCTAGAGAAGCTGATTAGTCATGGCAGACCACAGCATCCGGTTCTAAAAACCAAACGGCATAGCCTTGAACTGCCTTGGTAATGACAGCGCCAACGTCTTTGCGCTGCAATCTAGTAGCAAGCGTTAACGCCTGTTGTTGGGTTGTTACTACTTTAAGTAGCCCATAGTAGTTGCCATCAACCAGTACTGCCGCTAAGCGCTGATCTGAGTCTGCTAGGCTGATGTGGCAAGCTTGATACTCACTGCGGGATTCGAGAATTTTGCAGGGAGGGGCATCGGTCACTTCCTTAGAGGCTTGCGACGGCGATTGAGGGCGTGAATCCATGTATGCTTCAGGCTCTAACCGCCAAATAGCGTACCCTTTAGCCAGTTTGGTAATGATGGCTGCTTTACCTGCCGATGTAAGACGTTTGGCGACTTCCAGCGATCGGGGACGATCATTGACGACTTTAACGAGACCATAATATTTGCCATCCATAACGACAGCAGCGACCCGGTAATCTTCCCCAGGCAGGCAAATATGGCAAGAACGATATTGGTCACGAGACTCTAGTATTTTAGGAGTCAGATCTAGATAATCCACAGACGATTGAGCGCGAGTTGGGGGTAGCATGAACTGACCTCAAGAGATGCTCCAGAAGGGACGCTTTCAAGACTCTAATTTTTAAGAATCCGAAAAACTTAACCGGAATAGCCCCATTTTCTCTGCAAGCTCTCAGCAACTGAAACCGTGATAACGCGCATTTTTCAGCCTTTTAGCGTAGAACGACTCCCGTCTTGAAGCCCAGCGATGCTCAATGCTTAAACCCATGTCTCATCCTTGCCATATTGTCGTAGCGGGCAATCCTGCCATTATTTATGCTAGTCGTAACGGTACGCCCGATCGCATCTTGCCGATCCTCAAGCGCTTTCTTGACACGTTCTGGCAGGAAAGAGATCTATCTGGAGAAGCCAGCGATACATCGGAGTGCTTGGTCGCCCAAATTATCGTTCGTTTTGGCTTTGAAATTTGCGAGGATGACTTCTCAAATTTGCGCGTCGGCGTGCGCTATGACCCCAACGCCGAGTATTTTTACTGGATATCGCCGCAACGCGACGTGAGTGTATGGGTGCCAGAAGCTGCCTACCGCAAGGAGCCGATGCTTGGGTTGGAGGGGTGTCGAAGATGGACAGGGGGAGATGAGGAATGAGAAATGAAAGTTTTGAGTAACGCTCCACGCCGCGTTGCTAGAGAGTTTTGAGTAAGGGCTGAATCGCTGACCACATGCTTTTTGCCTTCCTTAGAGCTTGGCTTTGTGAAAGGCTTGGTAGTCGGCTTTGACTTGGGCAGCGTAGGCGCGGGCATACTCTAAGAGAGGCTGATGCCAAGCAATGGTTTGGGCGAAAGCGATGAGGTCGGCGGCGATCGCTGATCCTTGCCGTCCGCCGCTCAGTAATTGTCCCCAGGCTGTGATTTCTGCCATTATTTCGATGACCTTTTGCAAGCGACGGAGTTTGCCGTTCCACTGACTGAGATTCACGGCATCGTCCGCTGGCTGTAGCTCACGTAGCACATATGCTTGCCCATCAAGTTCTACCGTATCTAGAAGGGCAGGCGGTGCCCATTGAACGCGTTGTCGTATGGTAACAATACGTTCGGCTTGGGTTGCCCAGTGCGGCTGAGGTAAAAGTAAGTAGGGTTGTAGCGATGAGATCGAGCTTGCCTTTAGATCCAAAAGGTAATTGCTGTTGGGGGAGCCGTTACCTTTGACTAGCAAAACGTAGCGTTCAAGCCCCAAACTGCTTGTGCCAGCAATGCGATAGGCGACATCAAGCAAGCGGTAAAAGTTTGGTTTTTTCTGCTTGGCTGCCCAGCTTTTGAGCAGTGACTCGATCTTGTCTCGTTGTGTTTGGGCGATCGCACGCGCTTTTTCATTCACCAAAAGCTGGCGCTGTTTGCCGACTTTTTGAGTGCGCTTTTCTAAAAAGTCTTTGCGCTGCCGCTGCTTCAGGCTGTCTAAAAGCTCTTTCACTAGCCCGGTGGCGGTCTCTCGGTTAACCATGCCAACCTGACCTTTGGCTAAAACTCTGGTGTAGGCAGTCAAAAAGTTTTGACAAAGCGCCAGCGCGTCTGTGCTGTCGATGTTCAAGCTCTGACCGGCAACTAGAATCGACGTGAGAAAGCGCACTAAATCCCAGGTGCAAGGTGCAAGCGCCGCTTCATCAAAATCGTTGATGTCAAAGTACACCAGACGATCGTTGCCCTTATAAGTGCCGAAATTTTCCAGGTGTAGATCGCCACAAATCCAAACGGGAGGGGCAGCATTTAAGGGCGAATGGGCTGGAAAATCTTCATAGAACAAATGACAGGTGCCACGCAAGAAGGCAAACGCGTTTTGACGCATTGCTTGATACTTTAAGGTAAGAAGCTCTGGCTTGCGTGTGTGATTAAACTGCTGGATGCGCTCAACAACGGTTGTCATTGTGCCTAGATTATTTTGCGTGGAATGCAATGGTAGCATTTGCAAGGTAAGTCTGAAAACGTTCGCCTGCGGTCAGGTTTATGGTCAGGTAGTGCGCTTAACGTCTCTTTTAGTCCGGCGGTAGGTGCATTTTCTTGGAACGGTTTCATCGACCTTTTCTTGAGCGGCTTAAAATTAGAAAGCGATAGGATAGGACTAGGCAGTTTGTTAAAACCTCTTCGCTGCGTTGCCTAGCCGCGCTGAACTGCAAGTTCGCGCTCACAGATCCAAGTCCACTCAAGGGACTGCAAGCTGTCTTGAGTCCCTTGAGTGGACTTCATGCCGTTAGCCCGGATTTTCAATCACGGGCGAGAGAGAAGCGTAGTGAAGGGGTTTAAAACACGCCCTAGCGCTGCATTTTGGCGAGTCTTAACAGTGAATGTAGCTCAATGGACTTGGAGCAAGCGAATTTGAACCGTAGTTTTTTGCACAGCGGCATTTTGGACAATGGGCATCTCTGAGACAAAACAACTGCTCAAAATTGGCGAAGTGGCAACTAGCAGCGGTCTGCCAGTGAAGACGATTCGTTACTACGAAGAGATCGGGCTATTGATCCCAACGGTTGGACGATCGCAGGTGGGCTATCGACTGTTCAACGAAGCGGTGCTGAACCGACTAGCATTTATCAAACGAGCACAGTCACTTGGGTTGGCGCTAACAGAAATCAAAGATATCTTGGCTGTTCATGACGAGGGCGAGCTTCCTTGCTGCGAGGTAAAGGAGCACCTTCAAGCGAAAGTGGCGATCGTGAGCGAGCAGATTCAAGCGCTGGAAACACTCCGGGCAGAGTTAAACGGTATTCTCTCCGGCTGGCAAGAACACCCGCCAGCGCATCTCATTGAGCAAACCATTTGCCCGAATATTCAGTGAGGATGAGGGGATGAGGAGCTTGGAAAGACGGGGAGCAGAGTTGAGCGTTGAATGGCTCCCTCTGCTTCTCCCTAACACCTGACTTCTCTCAGGCTAAACGCGCCAATCCCTTTCGCAATTTGATACCCTAACCTAAATAGACAGGGGAAGAACGGTGGACATTCAAATTGGCAGGGGCAAAACCGCCCGTCGGGCGTACGGCATTGATGAGATTGCGCTTGTTCCTGGACAGCGGACGCTTGACCCAAAACTGGCGGATACGCGCTGGCAGCTCGGCGGCATTGAGCGCGAAATTCCGATTATTGCCAGCGCCATGGATGGCGTTGTCGATGTTGGTATGGCGGTGCGCTTGTCTGAGCTAGGGGCGCTCGGTGTACTCAATTTAGAGGGCATTCAGACCCGTTATGTCGACCCAAACCCAGTACTCGATCGCATTGCTGCTGTGGGCAAAGGCGAATTCGTGACGCTGATGCAAGAACTCTATGCCGAACCCATTAAGCCAGAGCTGGTTGAGCAGCGTATCCAAGAAATCAAGCAACAGGGAGGCATTGCGGCTGTAAGCGCTACGCCGATCGCAGCGACAAAATACGGTGCAGCCGTCGCTAAAGCTGGAGCCGATTTGTTTTTCATTCAGGCAACTGTGGTGTCTACGGCTCACTTGTCGCCAGAGTCCATCACACCATTGGATCTCGCACACTTCTGTCAGGAAATGCCGATTCCGGTAATCTTGGGCAACTGCGTGACGTATGAAGTTGCCTTGAATTTGATGAAAGCTGGCGCGGCTGGTATTCTGGTCGGCATTGGTCCAGGAGCCGCCTGTACCTCACGAGGCGTACTCGGTGTGGGAGTGCCCCAGGCAACGGCGATCGCAGACTGTGCGGCTGCTCGTGATGACTACCATCAGGAAACGGGCAATTACGTCCCTGTGATTGCCGATGGCGGCTTAGTGACAGGTGGCGATATTTGCAAATGTCTTGCCTGCGGTGCCGATGGCGTGATGATCGGCTCTCCGTTTGCTAGAGCCAAGGAAGCTCCTGGACGTGGCTATCACTGGGGCATGGCAACGCCAAGTCCTGTCTTGCCACGCGGTACCCGCATTCGTGTTGACACGACTGGCACTTTAGAGCAGATTCTCCGAGGACCCGCACAGCTAGATGATGGGACACACAATCTTCTGGGTGCATTGCAAACCAGCATGGGCACGCTAGGCGCGAAGAACATCAAAGAAATGCAGCAGGTTGAAGTTGTAATCGCCCCTTCGCTGTTGACTGAAGGGAAGGTCTATCAGAAAGCCCAACAGATTGGGATGGGCAAGTAAACGTTTGAAGCTTTCTCTTTCTCTAAGGAACAAGAATTTAATCACCTCGGCGTTTTCCGTAGGGGCGCACGGCTGTGCGCCCCTACCTACGAACAATTTGTCGGTTTTATTTAATCCACGATCCTAAGCAGCTTCCCCGAGTCTGCGTGGACAGACTCCTGCTTGACAGACAAACGTCCTGAAGATTGATTGCTTCGTTGCCACCCGTCCGTAGCGGCAAATCCTTACTAGCGGCATCTAATACCAAATCTCGCCATAAACGCTACAGATGCTCCCTCACCCTCGCCCTCTCCCAACGGGCGAGATCGGCTTTAGCGAGAGTCAACGCACGTCTCGAGAGATGCTCCCTCACCCTCGCCCTCTCCCAACGGGCGAGGGAACAAGACTTCTACTGCCCTTCTCCCCGGGGAGAAGGGTTGGGGATGAGGGCAAGATGTGTAGCCTTTGTTAATTGATTTGGTCTAACCCGTTGCAACGGGTTAGAACACGCTTTTAGTCCTCTACCCTTCGGGAAGGCAAAGCCTACAGAGGACTTGCTTTTGTTAGCCCGCACTTCCAGAGCAGAGCAGGGCAGGCAATTGCTGAAAGCTTTGCCAGTCAACCAGGCTTGTGTCATGAATGCGGCTCCAAACCTGCATCATCCGCTTCAAAAAAGAGTGATGTTGCACTGCGGATCAAATTCTTAAGACTTTTTCCCTACTGCTTAAGAATAGCTGGAAAAAAATAAAGGGTCGTCTACAATGAAGGGAGCGGAGACGCAAGTTTCCGTTCACTCCTCACACCACAATCCGCCTGAACGTTTGTTTGGGCGGTTCCTTTTTATGGGTTCTCTCACATGAGCGAGCTACGAGAGTCACTATGAGCTACGAGACTCACTATAGCGTCATCCCACCGCTGTGCCTTTGTAAAGGTGAAAGTGTTGCTCACCCACTTCAATTGCTTGACGACGATCGATGCCACTAAGAGGCTGCTCCATTGTCTTGAGAACATCAAAAATTATGTCTAAAGTTCGGCATAGTTGACTTGAAGGAGTCAATTGTCGCTATGGTAGAATCTTGCAAAACGATATAGACAAGGGTTCTAAGCATGTCAGCAGCCGCACAAGTGACGGATTCTACTTTTAAACAAGATGTTCTTGAAAGCGATGTGCCAGTTCTAGTAGATTTTTGGGCTCCCTGGTGCGGTCCTTGTCGCATGGTGGCACCGATCGTAGACGAAATTGCCGCTCAGTACGACGGGCAAATTAAGGTTGTCAAGCTAAATACCGACGAGAATCCCAGCGTTGCCAGTCAATACGGCATTCGCAGCATTCCCACCCTGATGATTTTCAAGGGTGGGCAACGGGTTGATATGGTGGTCGGTGCGGTTCCTAAAACAACCTTGTCCAACACATTAGAAAAATATCTCTAGCACAAGTTGAGTCGGAACGTCGCTTTGGAGCGTCTTCGCTCTGAGTTGTCACGTCTGAGCATCTATGGTGAGATCTTCTGCCCCTCTACTGCGATCGCTAAGTTTTTTGGCTGCTGTTAGTGGTCAATCACACCTGGCTGATACTGTCAGCCTCGGCGATCGCTCATTTAACCTGAAAGATTGCAATCAAACGCCTTAGAAAGATCGCTTTCGAGGCGTTTTCAGTTTATTTGCTGAACGAGGGTGACTGTAATCTCGATAAAATAGGATGCTAGCTGTTGGAGGAATGCATGGCTTCATCTCCGTCGTCAAATCCATCTGAGTCGCTTCATGGGGATGTGCTTCATCTGCTCGATCGCTTACCGCACTTAAAGCATGGGGAACTCATCCAGCTCGCGTTGGCAACTATTGTCAGGATGGCAGAGGGCGACATTGACCGCCTAGACTGGAAAATCTGCAATGCTTCACTGCAAGATATGGAACGAGCGTTTAAAACGTTCTACCCCTATCGCCATGTGCGTAAGATCGCCATCTTCGGTTCGGCTCGTATTGCGTCCGATACAGCAGAGTACGCCCTGGCGGTAGAATTTGCGCGTCGCGTGACGGAGCAGGGCTTCATGGTGATCACGGGCGCGGGCGGCGGCATCATGCAAGCCGGAAATGAGGGTGCGGGACGCGAGCATTCCTTTGGCTTGAACATTCAGCTACCGTTTGAGCAGGGTGCAAATCCTTTCATCGAAGGCGATCGTAAGCTTGTTCCCTTCAAATACTTCTTTACGCGTAAACTCTTTTTCTTGCGGGAAAGCGATGCCCTCGCACTGTTTCCTGGTGGCTTTGGCACTCAAGATGAAGCCTTTGAGTGTATCACCCTGACCCAAACCGGAAAATCATCGCCTGTCCCGCTCGTGCTGATTGACAAACCGGGTGGTAATTACTGGCACGACTGGAACGACTACATTCACAAGCAACTGCTCAAGCGCGGGTTGATTAGCCCCAATGATCCCAGCCTGTATACGATTACCGATCAGCTTGATGTGGCATGTGAGGCGATCGCCAGCTTTTATCGCGTCTTCCACTCGTGCCGCTACGTGGGCAATCGACTGGTGATTCGTCTTAACTCAGAACCAACCGACGTCGATGTTGAGCGTTTGAACGCAGACTTCAGCGATATCTTAATCAAAGGGCGCATTGAGAAAAGTCCACCGCTGCCTCAAGAAGCCCAAGAGGTGGACGGCATTTCTCGCTTAAGCCTGTATTTCAACCAGCGTGATTTAGGACGCTTGTACCAACTGATCGCTGCCATCAATCAGTTCGGCACCTCAGTCGAAGACTGTACCCATCCAGAACGGAAATAGGCGTTGTTGCGTTTAGAAATGAACAAGGGCTGCAACCTCAGTGCAATTCCTTCTACTTTTGAGCGCTGCCCAGAAATAATGTGGCTAAAACTGCCGTAGCTATGAAGAAAGTTGGCTATTGTAGGGGCTAGTGAACAGTAAATGATGAAGCTGCTATGCTCTCGCAAATTGTGCGTCCAATGGTTCAAACCCAAATCCGACTCTTAGCAAATAGTCGCGCTATTCGTCCCACGATGGTTTCTACCGTTGCTCATTGGCTTGGTTTTTTGGGTGTCCGTGCTCAGGTGACGCATTTAGATGCGGGTGCTGGTAAGATTCACATCTCAATCTCGGTGGATAAGCCCGAAGGGTGTGATGCCCATGACTGGCAGCAAATTCTTCGCAACCTGGATACTGCTGGCACAGAAGCAGATGCAGTCACCACCAATCCAGCAGACTTTACCCCACAGCAGAAAAGCAAGATGCAACGGCTGCTCGCGTATCTGATTCAGGTTGGTAATCCTGACCAACCTGTCAATTGGGAACGTCTTCAGCCTCAGTTACAAACGTTTGGGTTGCCTGAGGAAACCATCCTCGGCATTCGATCGGCATTAAAAGTGCCCCAATCACTCGACGATTTGCTGGAGGGGCTAGACCCTGATGTTGCTGCCGTTGCCCTGCCAAAAGCCGTTAGTATCGCCATGCTCGATCGCGAGGTCAATGTGTCTGAAGATCAGGCGTTAATGTCGTTACTGAAGGCGATGAAGCATCAGTAAGAGAGGGGAAAAGAGTCAGGCTTCGACGTGAGCGCTCAGCCGAACAGAGTCAGAAGGCTAAAGCTCAAAACTCAAACCTCATCTTCGGCTACGCGGGTAAACTCCAGGCGATAACGGTAGAGTGCGGCAGGGCGATCGCCTGCCTTAAAATACTCCGGGTCTTGGGGCGATAAATAAATGGTGGTGACTTGCTCGGCGGTGACGGTTGGCGCTTCTGCTGTAGCTTCCTGAACTGTAAGGCGATGGTAAGCCGTCGTGGTTTCAACCTGGTTCAGGTAAGGGTTGAGTACACCGCGAAACACTTGCTGGAATAGCTCAGTGGTCAAGAAGCGATCGGGATCAGGTTTTTCGACAGCGCGGGCAGTGACAACAGAAATCAGTTGCCGTCCACCTTGCAGTAGCGTTATCTGGCGATTGGGCGATCGGGGATCAACCGTAACGGCAAGCACACTATCGCCTAGATAAGCCTTTGCCAAATTGAAACCGTTGAAGGCGCGATCAGACACGACTGGATCTTTCAGAAACCCCTTCAACGGCAGCATCGAAAAAAGCGCGTGGTTTTTTGCTAGCGAACTGGAGGCTACAAAGCGCACTTTACAGGCGATCGACTGATTGAGATACTTTTGGTTGCTATCAAACCCTGGCGTTACCACATCAGGTGCCAGGGGTGCCGCCAGCTCAACCAAAGTGCTCGTCATTGTCCAGGTGCCAGCTAGCCAATCGGGATACGCCAAGTCGCCTTCAGCGGGCTGCACGGCAGGTTTATTGTCCCAGTTGGGAAACGCAGCGAGGCGATCGGCAAGCACTCCTGCACTGGCAGCACTCATCGACATGAGCCAGCAGAGCATCATACAACAGACTGTGCGCATGAACGTCTGAAGCAGAGGAGCCACGTGTTTGAATCGTTTCCAGCTTGTAGTCATGCTGCCTACTCCTGCGGTCAGCTCAATCGTATCAAGGGACGGCAGTGGTTTACCAGAGGCGAGTGTGCTAAAACTTACCGTCTCAGCGGCTGCACGGGTGCAAGTGATCAATGTTAAGACATCGATCACAGCTCTTTTAGCGGCTGAAACCCAATCATCACGCTACGAGAAGCCTATGATAGCGTCCGCTCTGGAGGTTCATCGACTCACCGGTTTTGCAAGACGAGGTGCTCTGTGGGTGATCGTCAGTGGTTTGGGCTGTCAACAGTGTCTGAATAGGTTAGCCTGACGGGTGGAGTACAGTTGTCGCTCGTCAATTTTTGCTGATAGTGCAGCCAGTGCTTGGTATGGAAACCGTCTTTAAAGCTCGTTAAGCTGTCGATCTAACCCCTCCCTTACAGAATGAAGCTAAGATTTTCCCAAGATCTGGAAGTGCTGCTGACGCTCCTGACAGAAAAACCGCTGACATTGGGTGACATTTTGGCAGAAACCTCTGAACGAGGGTTTAGCCTTGTAATTGGGTTGCTGGCATTGCCCTTCCTACTGCCGATGCCGCCGGGTTTTGCCGGTCCACTGGGGCTAGGCTGCTTGATTTTAGGGGCGCAGATGGCGATCGGGCGGCGATCGCCCTGGCTACCTAAACGCATTGCTCAATTTCAGTTTCCCAACTGGCTCGTGCTGAACCTGCTCAGCCTGCTCCGGCGAGTGACGGGACTGCTGGAGAAGCTTGCACGACCCCGGTTGCGGCAGCTTGCTGAAAATCATCACATCTGGCGGCTGAATGGCATTTGCATTGCCTGGTTAGCCTTTTTGCTGATGCTTCCCATTCCCTTTACCAACCCGATTCCTACTGCTGGGATGCTGCTGCTGGCGGTTGCCACCCTGGAGGCAGATGGCTTGCTGATGTGCATTGCCTACGGGTTGACGATCGTGATTACGCTAGCGGTTATGGGCATTGCTTATGCGCTCTGGCAGTCGCCAAGCTTTTTTCAGGACTTGTTGAGCTAGTCCTCTGCACACAATGATGAGACAAAAGCTTTAGCCGACTGGATAACCTTGCTTCTTTAGCCGCAACGCCTCGAAAATTGATTAAGTCTGGTTTGTCGTTTGCCCAGCCTTCTGTTTCTACTTACCTGGTTGCACCACGGGACAGGTGCCTGGTTGGGGTGGTTGAGTCACCACGGTGACGTTTTGGTAGCCTGCTGTAGTTACCATTTGGGTCACAACCAGCTTGGCGCGATCGTTGGCTTTTTCTAGCACGCCATCAGTACAGGCGGCTTCGACGATTTTCGTGAGCGCTTCTTGCTGTGCCAGGGCTTGCAGTTCAGGCGCGACATCGGGTCCAAGCCCAAAGGTGCCTCGGTTATAGTCGTACACGTTAGAGCGGCTGACATCAATTTTGCGATCGAGCAGTTGTGGTGGCGGCAGTTGAATTTGGATGCTGTTGTCCGTCACCTGTACATTGGCAGCGGTGAGGCTATGTAGATCTACTCCTGCCCTTACTTCGCCATAGGCTATGTAAAGGAGCTTTGTCGTACCGATGACAAAGCCGTTCACGGTAGCATTTTGGCTGGTGGGCACGACTGCTTGCATGGTGAAAATAGCCGTAGTTAACTCGCTTACGCCTTGCACTTGCTGCACGACAACCGATTGGACATCGACTTTGGGGGCTGGCTGGGCTGGGTTAAACAGCTTTTGCACGGTTGAGAAGACACGATCGCCCATACGCCAACCTTCCATACCAACGAGCAGCGCTGCTACCATCACGCCCCCTGTGAGCATCCAGCCGACAGTACGAAAGACAGAGCCTCCACCGTCACGTGCTTTACGATCGTCGTAGCCCATACTCTTCACCTGATCAAGCGCCAATAGGGTTCAATTGTACTGTCAACTTGCGGACAAGCCGACTGGTCAAGCCGTTCCTGTTACTATCTCCATCACCCTAGCTCAACGTTGTCACAACTGGTCTTGTTGATGGCACCACTTAGGAACAAGAATTTAATCACCTCGGCGTTTGCCGTAGGGGCGCACAGCCGTGCGCCCCTACCTACGAACAATTTGTCGGTTTTATTTAATCCACGATCCTTAGGGAGGAAACTGGCAGTGATTTCTCTCTTTAACTGAATTAACTGAATTAACTGCAATCGTTGTGAATCAGTTTACAGTGAGGTAATTTTCAGCGGACACTTCTATTGGCACATAAGGTCATTGGCATATGAGGACTGAACCGATGTGGCGATTTCGTTGGCTGGTCAGGTTGGCGATCGCGGCAGCACTTGCTGTCGCTCTAGCGCAACAAACGTCTGCTCAGACTAAAACTCGGAGTGGAGTGCTGTTGCTGAATCAGGTCAGAGCACTGACGACGCGCTCGACCACGCTTTCGAGCGGTAAACTGGCAGATTTGCAGACAGACCCGAATTTTGCAGGAGGTGCGTTTCAGGCGATCGTGGATGATGCCGCTACCATTCTCAGTAACTATACCGTTGTGAGCCGGGGTGGCTATTTCCCTGAAAATCGCGGCATTCTACGTGAGCGTCAGTTAACGGTTGTAGAAGCGGTCTATCGTATTTACAGCCTGCCAGATGGCAATGAACTTTTCCTGTACCGCACCCCCACTGAGAACACGTCTGCATATTTCATTCGTAAGAAAAGCTGAGGTGGTTGAAGGCGAAAGGCTAACGGTGGCTTCCGCTTTACAGTCATCTACTTGAGAGGGGTGTTTTGCTGAGCGATCGATAGCAATTCACTGTTGGCTGTCATACTGCTGGTAGGAATAGATGTCAGTCTTGAAATGTTGATTGTAGGAACCAACCATACGCCTTATGTCTGAATCATTTTCACCCCAAATTAGCGATCGCATCTGCCGTCACATGAACGAAGACCATGCTGAAGCGGTCTTGCTCTATGCCAAAGTGTTCGGCGCGGCTACGGCGGCTACGGCGGCTGAAATGGTCGCGATCGACGCACATGGTATGGACTTACTTAGTCAGGTTGGTGGCACGCCAACCCCCACCCGCGTTGTGTTTGATCACGTGCTAAAAGATGCAGAGGATGCTCACCATACGCTGGTTGACATGATGAAGCAAGCGCGACAAGCGGGAATGTGAGAGGACAGAACCTATGCGACTATTGATGGCGTTGCGTCGGTGGCGATCGCTGTGGCTGGCCGTCGCGTTTGTAAGCGCGATCGCCCTGACCAACTGCACAAACAGTAACCAGGAACTTAAGCCAACGCTTAGTGGTACTAGCTCAACGTCATCAGGAGCGTTGGTCTATGGTTCCGTTGGACCGCCAGTTAACCTGGAACCGGGCAACATCACCGACGGCAATTCCATCATTGTGCAAGATCAGCTTTACGATCGTCTCATCACTTTCAAACCGGGCACCACTGATCTAGAGCCGTCCCTGGCAACAGAGTGGTCTGCTGCTGACGGTAAAACCTGGACGTTTAAGCTACGCCAGGGCATTAAGTTCCACGACGGGACAGCGTTTGATGCTGAAGCCGTGAAGTTTAACGTTGAGCGCTGGTGGGATCCGCAGCATCCCAATGGCTATCGCAACGCCGGGAAGCTCTACGAAATTTGGGGTTCGCTGTTTGGTGGCTTCAAGGGTAGCCCTAACTCGCTGTTACAAAGCGTGACCGCGATCGACCCCACAACCGTGCAGTTCAAGCTGAAGCAACCGTTCGCTGGCTTTCCAAACGCGATCGCCTCTGGTTTTTTTGGCATTGCCAGCCCGACTGCGATCAAAAAGGCAGGTGCAAGCTATGGCACACCGGGTTCGCTTGCAGTCGGTACGGGCGCTTTTGTGTTTAAAGAATGGCGCACGGGCGATCGTATCGTGCTAGAGAAGAATCCCGCTTACTGGCAGACAGGGCTACCCAAAGTCAAGCAGCTTGTGATTCGCTTCATCACTGACCCTGCTGCTCGTTTAGCACAACTGCGAGCCGGACAAATCGATTTCACTGTAGACCTTGCCCCAGACCAGAAAAAAGAGGTGGAAAGCGATTCCAGTCTCGATACAGTTCTACGTCCGTCCTTCAATGTTGGCTTTTTAGCATTGAATCCCAGTTATAAGCCGTTAGCCGATGTGCGTGTGCGGCAAGCGATCGCCTACGCCATCAACCGACCCGCGATCGTCAAAGCGTTTTGGGGAGACTTGGGTTTGCATGATCCTCACTTCACGCCGCCAACGCTTGCGTGGTCACAGGACGCAACACTAACTGCCTATCCCTTTGATCCTGCCAAAGCTAAACAGCTACTGACCGAAGCAGGCTACCCCAATGGCTTCAACCTCGATCTCTGGTACATGCCTGTTTCTCGCCCGTATTATCCAACCCCAAAGCCTATTGCTGAGGCCTTTGCAGCCGATCTCAGTGCGATCGGTATTCGAGTGTCGCTACAAACAAAAGATTGGGCAGCGTACCAGGCAGAGCGGCTCAAACCGCCCGGCTACCAATCGTTTATGCTGGGCTGGACAGGAGATTACGGCGATCCCGATAACTTTCTCTACTATCACTTTGGTGCCAACAATACGGCTGATTTAGGCAATTGGACGAACGATCGCCTCTTTCAACTGCTTGATGAAGCGCGCCAAACCAGCGACAAAGCCGCCAGAGGCAAACTGTACGCTCAGGTCGATGCGATCCTGCATCGTGAAGTTTTGCGCCTGCCCATCGTCCACTCTCAACCCTTACTGGCAAAACGAAAGACAATCGACGGTTGGATACCGAGTCCACTTGGTTCAGAGCCGTTCGATTCAGTGACTAAAAAAGGGTAAACCACCCACAAGCAATTGGACAGCTCTACAAGTGATGAGTTGAAGGCACACATTGCTTGACCTATCAGTTCATGCTTTCAAACATTTTAGTCGCCTAGACTACTGCGGGCACCCTAGTTTCTCTCTACTCGCGTTTCTCTTCAAAGAGGTGTAGGCACATCAGAAAAGGCTCTTCCTTCCGCCATACGCCAGTATCCTTCTCCCGATAGTTAAGTTTGGGCTATCGAACTGAGTATCCTGTCTACATGGCTACAGCGTTAGTGGAGTGGGCAACCACAAAGCTCTCGCACGGTATCAGAAAGTCAATTGCACTTGTAGCGTTTACAGCGCCCATAGGTGGTTTCACAAATGATTGCCGTTAGCACGTTACTCAGTCAAACTGCTTTGCGATTTCGTCGTTTTTAGAAGGGTAATTTCCTCAAGAAAACGATCGCTGACGAACCGGGTTTAGTACCTGTAGCAAAGCCATTGAGTCAATAGTTAAACGTTTTGGTTACGTTCACATTCACTAAGCTACTGGAGCTAAAAAATGAACATTCTTGCTTGGATCGTTTTAGGTTTGATTGCCGGTGCGATCGCAAAAGCGATTTATCCTGGCGCTCAAGGTGGTGGCTTGCTGTCCACCATGGTCTTGGGTATTGTTGGCGCTTTTATCGGTGGCGTAGTCGTTAGCCTTCTCACTACTGGTACTCTGTCACTAGCCGGTGCAACTCTCAGCATCCCTGGTGTCATCGTCGCTGTACTCGGCGCAATGATTGCGATCTTCTTGTACTACCAGTTTTCTAGCCGGGCATACTAATTGATTGGGCTGTTGGTTGATTGAAACGCAGCCCCCAAAAAGTTGTGTAATAGGGCATGCCTCTGCGTCAGCAGGGGCTTTTTGCGTTGTGCCCAAACCAGTTTATGGCATGAAAAATAGTAGTAGTGTTTGCCGTCAATTGCCGTTTTAGATCGTCCACACGTGAGGAGGAAAGCAGTCATAGTCATAAAGGGGTAAGCACAAACGCAAATGACTCAAACCAAAATTTTGCTCTGGTATCGCTCAGATTTGCGATCGCACGACCACGAACCGCTACACACGGCAGTAGAAAAGATACAGGCAACCTCTGGACAGATTGTGCCCTTTTACTGTTTTGATCCACGGCAGTTTAAGCAGACATCCTTTGGTTTTCCGAAAACAGGGGCCTTTCGTGCTCAGTTTTTGCTCGAAAGCCTCGCCGATTTGCGGCGATCGCTGCAAGCACTTGGCAGCGATCTGGTGGTACGTCAGGGCTTGCCAGAGGTTGTCATTCCTACCCTGGTGAAGCAACTGGAGCTGACTGCCGTCTATTATCATCGCGAAGTTACTTCTGAGGAAACGGCGATCGAAACAGTACTGCAAAACGCGCTGAAGCCGCTCGGCGTAGCGTTCAAAGCCTTTTGGGGACACACGCTCTTCCATCCCGACGATCTACCGTTTGAGCTGAGCCAGTTACCAGAGCTGTTTACCCACTTTCGCAGACAGGTCGAGAAGCAGTCCACGGTCAACCCAGCGCGACGATCGCCCATACAGCTTCCGTCACTGCCGGACGTTGAAGCTGGTGTATTGCCTCCCTTAATAGACCTGGGGCTGGAACCACCAACGCATGACGATCGTGCCGTTTTGGTCTTCAAGGGTGGTGAGACAGCGGGTCTCGCCAGATTGAACCACTACCTCTGGCAGCACGACTGCATTAAGACGTATAAAGAAACGCGCAATGGCATGTTAGGAGCCGACTATTCCTCTAAATTCTCACCCTGGCTTTCGTTAGGATGCCTCTCGCCGCGCTACATCTACGAGCAGGTGCAGCAGTACGAGCAGGAGCGGGTACGGAATGACTCTACGTACTGGCTCATCTTTGAGTTGTTGTGGCGAGATTACTTTCGGTTTATTTGCGCCAAGCACGGCGATCGCCTTTTTCGACGATCGGGCTTACAAGGCATTGACATTGCCTGGAAAGAGGACTGGCAACGCTTCGATTATTGGCGCGAGGGCACAACGGGCTTTCCCTTGGTGGATGCCAATATGCGGGAACTATCTGCAACGGGCTTCATGTCCAATCGGGGACGACAAAACGTTGCCAGCTTTCTGACCAAAAACTTGGGCATTGATTGGCGCATGGGCGCAGAATGGTTCGAGTCGCTGCTGCTGGACTATGACGTATGCAGCAATTGGGGCAACTGGAACTACACCGCAGGGGTTGGCAACGATGCCCGTGGCTTTCGGTTTTTCAACATTCTCAAGCAGTCGAAAGACTACGACCCACAGGGCGCATATGTCAAACATTGGCTCCCCATGCTAAGTAACGTGCCAGCCAGCAAAGTCCACGAACCCTGGAAACTGCTGCCTGTAGAGCAAGAGCGCTTTGGCATCAGGATTGGGGTTGACTATCCCAATCCGTTAGTGGATTTATTTAAGTCCGCAGCCGCCAATGAAAAAATCTATAACGCTGCGATCGAAACTCAGTAGTCGGCGCTTTTGTCGTCATGCCGCGATCGCCGCAGCTCCCGGTAGAAGCACATCAGCGACGATGCTGCTCTCGACAATTTCAAAAACCTGATCTAGTTGAGTCAGCTCAAAGATAATCTTGATCGACGGGTGGAGATGACAAATTAGTAACCGGCACTGGCTACACTGTGCAAGATTCAGAGCCTCAACTAGAGCTAAACGTCCCGCACCATCAATAAACTCAACGTGAGTCATATCGATGAGCCATAAGCTGTCTTGCTCAGGCTCGATCGCGGCGATTTGCTGCTGTAGGATAGCACCCGCCTGTAAATCCAGGCGCTGTGGCGGTTGAAGTCGAACAACTTTTTTCTGATGAACAAGCGTCTCGTGAATCGGCATCATAATCTGCGTAGCCTACTAGCTGAGTGTGATTGAACCGTGTCTTGGCTTACCTGCCCATTCGCATTTATTTGCTCACTATAGAAAATCAGCTTCACAATCTTTGTATGCCAGACAGCGCTTTACAAAGTCTTTACAATTGGCGCGGGTTAAAGCCTACGTTGCATAAATTTTGGCATTTTGACGCTAAATTGTGTGCAGCGACACTCCATTTCCAAGTCAAGCCGCTTTAGAAGTAATGAGACTAAAATGCCTTCATTGACAGATTTCTAGAAAGCGCGTCAAGATTAACATTGAATGACGTTTTTTATTCGCCGCGTTGCATGTCACTGGATTTTATCTCGATAGAGAAGATTGAAGAGCTTGCGCAGCAGTACGGCTATTGGGCAGTTTTTCTAGGAATCTTTCTAGAAAGTCTGGGGCTGCCCATTCCTGGAGAAACTGTAACTCTGGCAGGTGGGTTTTTGGCTGGTAACGATCAGCTTAATTATTGGATAGTCCTGATCAATGCCGCCTCAGGTGCAGTGCTGGGTGGCAATGTTGGTTACTGGATTGGGCGGCGTGGCGGCTGGGCACTATTGTTAAATGTTGGGCGCACCTTTCGCGTCGGTGAAGATCGTCTGGAGGCGCTGAAGCGTCAATTTAGTGAAAATACGGCTAGAACTGTGTTTTTCGGTCGGTTTATCGCCCTTTTGCGTACCTTTGCAAGTCCGCTTGCAGGCATTGTGCAGATGCCCTACTTACAATTCACGCTTTACAACACGCTGGGCGCGATTACATGGGCATCGGTAATGGTGAGCCTTTCGTATTTTGCCGGTCAGTTTGTGCCTTTGGAGAAGATGGTGGCTTGGGCAGGTCAGTTTGCCTTCGTTATGCTGTTCATTGCGATCGCCTGGATTACTGTTCCCCTCTGGCTTGAATCTCGCAAAGCGAAACAGATTGTTGAAGCTGATGCACAGCCCGATGATCAACCTGCTAGTGGCTTATAGTCACAGGCTTACAGCAGCTTTAGGCACGACTGCTGAAGTCATCGAAGGGCAAGTTTAACCAACATAACGCTCTTGAGGCTTGCCAAGGGGGTACCGTTAGCCGTTCAATGGCATCTATGCTACAGGGCATAAATCTGGGGTTTTGGGACGGGGTGCAGGGGTGGAACCCCTGGCTGGGGGCTAAGCCCCCATACCCCCTTCAAACCAAAGTTTATGGGCTGGTGCAGTATATCCTCTCTACGATACTTTTGGCATGTCTTTTCGTGCAACGATCGCGCAACTGAGCGCAGTTTTAGGTGCAACGTCGGTCAACCATGTCGATAGCACATTAGAAGCCACGGCATTGGGACTGACGACAGATACTCGTACCCTTAAAGCGGGTGACGTGTTCTTGGCGCTACGAGGCGAGACCTTCGATGGTCATGCCTTTGTTGAGCAGGCAGCCGAAAAGGGCGCGATCGCTGCCATTGTTGATCATCGCTTCCTCACGGGTGAGCCTGAAACGGACAATAAAAAGCTCCAGACTTCAGGCTCCAAGCTGCAACTGCCGTTACTGCAAGTCGCGGATACCTTGCAGGCATATCAGGCGATCGCGCACTGGTGGCGCAATCAGTTCAGCATTCCTGTCATTGCGGTAACGGGGTCGGTTGGCAAAACCACGACGAAGGAGTTGATCGCAGCCGTCCTCTCGCTCCAGGGAACCGTGCTAAAAACGCAGGCAAACTACAACAACGAGATTGGTGTGCCCAAGACGCTGCTGGAGTTAGGTGCGGAACACGCTTTTGCGGTGATTGAAATGGGGATGCGGGCACGTGGTGAGATTGCGCTACTCACTCAAATCGCGCGTCCCGATTTAGGTGTCATTACCAACGTGGGGACAGCGCATATCGGTCGCCTGGGTTCTGAACTGGCGATCGCGCAAGCAAAATGTGAACTCTTAGCGACAATGCCTTCTACCAGCACTGCCATTCTTAACCAGGATTTGCCGCTGCTGAGGCAAACAGCCGCAACGGTTTGGCGCGGAAAAACCATCACTTATGGGTTGGAAGGAGGCGATCTGCATGGGCAACTGCCTGATTTTGCCACGTTAGCTGTAGGGGAATGGATGCTGCCGCTGCCGCTGCCGGGTCAGCATAACGCCTTGAACTATCTGGCAGCCCTTGCTGTTGCCAAGGCGCTGGGCCTTGACTGGTCGCCACTGAAACGTGGAGTGACCGTCAGCCTGCCGGAAGGGCGGGCTAAACGCTATGAGTTGCCCCGTGATGTTGTGCTCTTAGATGAGACCTACAATGCGGGACTGGAATCGATGCTGGCATCGCTTCAATTGCTCGCCGAAACGCCAGGAACACGCCGGATTGCTGTACTGGGCACTATGAAAGAGTTAGGGGAGCGATCGCCCGAATTGCACCATCGGGTTGGCGTTGCCGCAAGAGAATTGCATCTCGATCGCTTGCTAATTCTGGCAGAACCCATCGAAGCGAACGCGATGGCAGCAGGCGCAGCGCCCATTGCCTCAGAATGCTTTGCCAATCATGCGGCTATGGTTGAACGGCTACAAACGCTGGTGCAACCCGGCGATCGGCTCCTCTTTAAAGCCTCACGCGCAGTTGGGCTTGACCAGGTGGTCAAGCAGTTTCGCGCCTATCAAGACAAGCAGAGCTAAGACGTTAGGTTTTCGACCAGGCGGGGTGCGCTAGCAGTGAAGCAATCACCCGCACTCCGCGCAGTTGGTTTGATAGCGGCAAATGCCCTCTCGGTGCCGATAAATCCCACGTAAACGCCTGTGGGTAGCGTGTCCAAAGATTACCTGTGCGCCAGCCAATCTTCGACCAAAGCTGACCCCAGTTTTTGCCAACGCTTAACCAGAGTTCGCGCTGGACAGAGAAGCCAAACTTGCCCTCCGAATGTGCAAGCCAGAGCCGATCTAGTGTGTGCAGATCGGCGATCGGCAACTGTTTGACTTCTGTAAAGTACAGCCACTTACGCTGCACTGCTGCTGCACCGACGGCTTCACACATTTTTTGCAAAGTCAGTTGATCGGCTTCTTGAAAGGCTTGTTCAGCCAACAGTCGTTGTAGCGGCGCATAATCGATACCGACCTCAGAATGCAAAGGCACTACGCCTTGAGGAAAGTGATTTTGCAGAAAAGTCGTTGCCGCTGTAGCACCTGACTGAAATAGCATTTGGTACGCCGTTCCCACGATCGCGAGGGATGCAGGGCTTTCTAAGAGCTGTGTCGCGTCATCGCTCGTAGACTCAGAAAGAAACCGCATTAGCGCTGCAAGCCCTGGTTCACCAGTTGCACCCAGCGTCCGCACGATTTGCACTTGACTTTTGACAGGAGCGGCTTTTAGTTGAAGGTAGAGCGCGTTCGTCGCGTCTGCATCGTCCCCTAAAGGCGCAGCCATAAGGTTGCCAGTCGAATGAGCCATCTTAACCATCAAGTCACGTACAGTTGAGCGATAATTCAAGTTGAGAAAGAGTACAAGCACTCAATTTGATCGTGCAAGCTAATCGTGCTTTTGAAGGCTTGAGGCAGCTCAGCCGCTTAAGAGCCAGTTCTGCATCAAGGGAAAGGACGGCACGATCGCCTTATACAAGCATCAAATGTCCACGTTAGCAGTTCTGTGGCGCGTTTTCAAAGCGACCGATGAAAGATGGCACAACGCCATGTGAAAGCGGTGTCAAATATGGTTCATGCAACCGCGAAAAGACCGGTGAGGTTCTATGCCTGTTTTGCTGCCAGAATGCGGTTTACGATCGCAGATGTGGAACTGGGTACTTCAATTTGAATCAACTCAATGCGACCACCATATGCCTGCACGATCGCCGCTTCAGGTAGCGTCTCTAGCTGATAATCGCCCCCCTTTACATAAACATCCGGCTGAAGCGCTGCAATAAGCTGGCTGGCAGTGGGTTCAGCAAAGATCACCACACCATCGACGGCTCTCAGTGCAGCAAGCACCTCAGCTCGCTGCTGCTCAGGCACGATGGGGCGGGACGGTGAACCAGCGGCTTGGGGCTTGATTGTCTGCACTGAGCGATCGCTGTTTAACCCCACAATCAAGGTTTTCCCCAGATTCCTGGCAGCCTGTAAATAACGCACATGCCCTGCGTGGAGGAGGTCAAAGCAACCATTCGTAAACACCAATGGTCGCCAGCGCTGTGAGTCAGCCGCGATCGTCTGCTTCAGGTTATCTAAGCTATAGCAACCAGACATGGGAAAAAAGGCTAAAGGCTGAAGGCTAAAGGATAACTTAGGAACAAGAATTTAATCACCTCGGCGTTTTCCGTAGGGGCGCACAGCCGTGCGCCCCTACCTACGAACAATTTGTCGGTTTTATTTAATCCCCGATCCTTAGCCTTTAGCTTTCTCTCAAAGTTTACAGCTTCAAGCGTACAGTCAGTCTTCTCGTAATAGGCTCTCGGTTGGCAGCTTGTAGCCACGCTCAAAAGCAAAGCGAACCAGTTGAGAGCGATTTTCTAACTGCAATTTACTGAGGATGTTGCTTAAATGCGTCTGTACGGTACGAGGACTCACAAACAGTCGATCGCCAATTTGTTTATTGGTAAACCCTTGAATCACTTCCCAAAACACCTTTTCTTCAGCCGGTGTCAGCGGTAGCGGGTTGGGTGTGGCTGCTGCATGACCATTGAGGGACGCACCATTGTGCTCGCGCTGGAGCAGCAGCACAATTTCGCTGTGAATACGGCGCGATCGCTCAAGCTGCGCTTCAATCTTTGCCAGGAGTTCTCTGGGTTCAAACGGTTTGATCAAGTAATCATCAGCCCCGATGGAATGCCCTTGCACCCGATCTTCTACCTCGCCTTTACTAGAGAGAAAGATGAAGGGCACGAGTTGACCAGCGCGGAGCGATCGGAGACGACGGCAAAACTCAAAGCCATCCATCTCAGGCATCATGACATCGGAAACCACTAGATCTGGTGGATCTTGCTCAAATAACTTCAGTGCTTCCATGCCTGACACGACATCTTGCGTCAGGTAGCCCCGTTTTTCCAGGTAGCGTGTCAGTGCCATCCGTAAGGTTGCATCATCGTCAACCACTAGAATTTTTTTCATCTAGATTCCTGGGACGGGAGTACAGTATGGGCACGCAGAAGCAAGCGTGAAGCAGTTTTGCGCCCATTGTCTAATCACACAGCTTAGCGGCATCATCAGATATCTCTAGAGTGGGGATAAGGTAGAAAAAGGATGATTTTTCTATGGCAAGCCTTTGGGTGAGATGCACATAGTTTTCCCATGCGTCCAGATGAATTAACCCCATACAGTATACAATCGCCTGATTTTAACGCCTTATTTGGATTAATTAAGCTGAATTGCTGATAAAATTCAGTATTTTCTTTATTCTATTTTTAAGATTCGTCTCCGAAACTGCCAGTCCAGGTAGAACAAATCACGCAGAATTTAGAGTTTGGCACACAATGTAAAGCGGCTTCAGTCCGCTACTGTGCGTTGAGCCTGAGCGCACAAAACAGTTGGCGCTCTAATGTGGGTGAAGCAAGGCTATGACCGCAACGCGTATGACGTTATGTGGCATCGTGGCTTCAAAGCTGGCTCGCAACGGGAAGTTGGCGATCGCGTTGACTCGGCAACCCGATGCTCTAGCGATTGATTGGCGTATCGCGGTCAGATGGGCTACAAACCTGTTCAGCCGTTGGGCTATTCTAACCAGTGGCGGACTGATTCGTACTTTTTGTGCACAACTTGCTCGTTGGTGGGTTGGTTCGACACTGATTGACTCTGGAGCGCCGCTACACACGTACAGGAGTGACCGTAAATGACCTATGAAAAGATTTCGCCCCCTGCAACGGGCACCAAAATCACGTTCCAAAACGGTGAACCCAACGTCCCTGACGATCCCATCATTCCCTATATTCGTGGCGATGGTACGGGCATTGACCTTTGGCCTGCATCCCAACGCGTGTTTGATGCGGCAGTAGAAAAAGCCTATGGCGGCAAGCGCAAAATTAACTGGTTCAAAGTCTTTGTTGGCGATGAAGCCTGTGATGTGTATGGCACCTATCAGTATTTGCCAGAGGATTCGCTGGCGGCGATTAGAGAGTATGGCGTAGCGATTAAAGGCCCGTTGACAACTCCGATCGGCGGTGGCATTCGATCGCTCAACGTTGCCCTCCGTCAGATTTTTGACCTTTATGCCTGTGTCCGTCCCTGTAAATATTACGCGGGTACACCCTCACCACACCGCACGCCAGAGAAGCTAGACGTTATTATCTATCGCGAGAATACAGAGGACATCTACCTCGGCATTGAATGGAAACAGGGCAGCGAAATTGCCGATCGGCTCATCAAATTCCTCAACGAAGACCTCATTCCCGCTACGCCTGAGCATGGCAAGAAGCAAATTCCGCTAGATGCAGGTATTGGCATCAAGCCAATCAGCAAAAAAGGCTCCCAGCGTTTAGTTCGTCGTGCCATGAAGCATGTCCTGCGTCTGCCCAAAGCCAAGCAAATGGTGACGCTGGTTCACAAGGGCAACATTATGAAATACACCGAAGGAGCCTTCCGCGACTGGGGCTATGAATTGGTGACGACGGAGTTTCGTGCTGAATGCGTCACCGAACGCGAATCCTGGATTTTAGGCAACAAGGAACGGAAGCCAGACATCACGCTTGAAGAAAACGCCCGTCAAATCGAGCCGGGTTACGATGCGCTGACGGCTGACAAAAAGGAAACCATTTGTGCCGAAGTAAAAGCCGTGCTGGAGACCCTCTGGGAGTCTCACGGTATGGGGCAGTGGAAAGAAAAGGTGATGGTGAACGATCGCATTGCCGACAGTATCTTTCAGCAAATCCAGACGCGACCCGATGAGTACTCCATTCTGGCAACCATGAACCTGAATGGCGATTACCTATCGGATGCGGCTGCCGCGATCGTCGGTGGCTTAGGCATGGGACCTGGAGCCAATATCGGTGACGAGTGCGCCATCTTTGAAGCGACTCACGGCACCGCCCCCAAACACGCCGGACTCGATCGCGTCAATCCCGGTTCCCTCATCCTCTCTGGAGTCATGATGCTGGAATACATGGGCTGGCAAGAAGCCGCCGCTTTGATTACGAAGGGGATTAGTGCAGCGATCGCCAACCGCGAAGTCACGTACGACCTTGCTCGGATGATGGAACCACCCGTAGAGCCACCGTTGAAGTGTTCGGAGTTTGCCGAGGCGATTATTCGACATTTTTAGGTGATGAGTGAGGGGTGAGGAAGTTTTGTGTTTCAAATGGTGCTGCGATGCCAGGGCGTTTTGAGTAACTTCTGACTCCCCACTCCCCACTCCCTACTCCCCACTCCCTACCGATTAATCCGAATCAACAAAATACCGCCAAAGACCAACCCAATCAGCGTTGGCAGCCAGCCAGCCAGGAAGGAGGACAAAATATCAAACTGATATAGCGCCTCGCAAATGCTGATGAACAGGTAGTAGGACACGATGAGCACCAGGCTAATGCCAAAGCTGGTGCCGCGCCCAACACCTCGTCGGGGCTGCGTACCCAGAGTCGCGCCAACTAGACCAAAGACCAAACAGGCAAACGGAAATGCCATTTTTTGATCAATGCGGAGAGTGAGTTTGCGCACTTGTTTTTGATTGCCCGTTTGACTGATAAGACTCAAATAGTCTCGGATTTGGGCAATGTTCATTTCGTCAGGGTCAAGCGACGTTTGGGCAATGTCGAGCGGTGTGCGTGGAAGCTGAATCTGTTGCTGCGCAAAGCGGATGATGTTGCGGTAAGACCCATCTGGCGCAACGACATAAATTGTGCCGTTGAAGAAATCCCAGGTTTTTTGGTCGGTGTTCCAGACAGCGGATTCAGATGCCACAATCTGGTTCAAGCCATCCTGAGAGAAATCGAGGATGGTTAACCCTTTCATGCGTTTGCCATCAAATTGCTTTGCGTAAAAGATGCGGGATAGCACTTTGTCTCGACCGCCATTTGGCTGCTTAAAATCCCGAAACTCCTGATAGAGAATATTTTGTTCTCGAAACGACGGCTCTTTTTTGTTCAGCGCTGCATCGAGCGTTTGGGATGCCTGACGGTTCGCTGCCGGGACGATCGCCTCATTGAAGGCAAACGTAATCCCCGTAACAATCAAACCCATCAAAATGGCAGGCGCAATCAATCGATAAATGCTGACCCCACAGCTTCGTAACGCTACCAGCTCACTGTCGCTAGAAAGCCGACCATATACTGTCAAGCACGCCAGCAGCATCGACATTGGAAACGACAGACCCACGAAGTAGGGCAGCTTGAGAAAAAACACCTGAGCGGCGATCGACACTGGTAGCCCTGCTTCAGTCACACGCCGCACCAGGTCGAATAGCACACCAATTGCCACGCCGATCGAGGAAAACGCAACCACCCCAAACAAAAACGGCATAATCAGTTCGCTAGCGATGTAGCGATCCATCACCGAGAACCCAGGCAGGTGCCAACCAAATGGTTTAAGGGGCGGCTGATTTGCTGGGGAGATTGAAGCCATAGGGATGAGGAACGAGGAGTACAAGGCAAAAGGTAAAAGCAAAAAGGTAGAAGTCAGCAGGCGAAGGATGTGATCAGTGAATAGTCAACGTTAACTCCATGCCACTTCACGACACGGGAGCAAGCGACATCGATCGCTTACAATGCAAAACTGTCCTTCTCACTTCTCACTCTTCTTCCCTTACGCCTCTCTAGGGCTGAAACCCGTCACCCAGATAATACTGCCGCACAAGCGGATTGCTGTAGAGTTCTTCAGAACTGCCAGACGCTAAAATTTGCCCGTCTCGCATGATGTAAGCCCGATCAGTGATTGCCAGCGTTTCCCGCACGTTGTGGTCTGTGATCAAGATGCCGATCTGACGATCGCGCAACGCTGCCACAATCTGTTGAATTTCGGCAACGGCGATCGGGTCAACGCCAGCAAACGGTTCATCCAGCAGCAAAAACTTGGGTCCGTTCCGTCCAGCCGCTAACGCCCTTGCTAGTTCAGTCCGTCGGCGTTCCCCACCCGATACTTGGGCACCTTTCGTATGGGCGACCTTTTCCAGCCGAAACTCTTTGAGCAAATAGCCTAAACGCTCGTGCCATTCCTGCCGAGGTACGTTAGACTGCTCCATGACTAACAGAATATTCTCCTGCACAGTCAAATATCGGAAAATGCTTGCTTCCTGCGCGAGATAGCCAATGCCCAATCGTGCTCGTCGATGCAGTGGCAGCGTCGTGATTTCCGTGTCGTTCAGCCAAACTCGCCCTTGGTTAGGTTTTTCCAGCCCTGTAGCAATGTAGAACGTCGTTGTTTTGCCAGCACCGTTGGGACCTAGCAGCCCTACCACTTCTCCCTGCGCCACAGAAAGGCTGACGCGGCTGACTACAACGCGCGCACCGTAGGACTTATGAACGTTCTCAAGCGCAATCTTCAACCGTCCACTCCTCACTGTGCTGGACAACAAACACAAAGCTGCCGACGATCTTACCGTGTCTCAGCGATCGATATCTCAGCGGGAACCAGGAGACGACGGGTTTGCAAGGGGTGGAGCCAGATCTGGCTGTTTGCGCGGCAGTACGGGTACAGCAGGCGTGAACTGGGGCTGTGGGCTGAAGGGTGCAGCATTGGCGGTTGGAGCAGGTGTTGTGGTTGCCTCTGGCACAAGGTAAATGGACTCGACCTGCTTGGGGGCATCTGGCAGCGCCACAAATTTTCCTTCATCAATCAGATAGGTCACCGTTTCGCCTCTGAGGCTGTTGCCTTGCTGCAACACATAAACATTACCACTGAGTACAATCCGGCGCTCTCGGCTGAAATATTGCGCCTGAGCCGATGTTGCCTGAATTTGACGGGCGGGATAGTTGATTTGCACATTGCCGCGCGCTGTGACGACACCTGTTTTGGAGTTTGCTTCTTGTACGTCCGATCGCAGCGTTAGCGATCGACCAGCCTCGGTTTGAGCGTTAGCAGGATTGTTGAGTAGGAGCAGGTGTGCCAAACCGTCTACCAGCAGTAGACTTGCCACGATCGATGGCAGAAGTGCCGCTAATTTAAATGGTTTGAAGCAGGCGCGAAGTGGATGAAGAGACGACATCATGGGGCGAATCACTCAGCGAGATAGCAAACAAGATAGCAAACAAGATAGCAGAAACGATGGCAACAACAAATGACAGCGCTGACAGATGCTTCAGGTAGTCTACCCAATCCTGCTTGCCTTGAAGCGAATTTTACACGGAGACTGTATTGCTTGTAGAAGATGCACTCAACCCAGCCTTCATTTAAGCATTGATGAGACAATGCTCTCTGTTCTAGGACTGCTAACAGCGTGAGAAGTTGCCGCCCGATCGCAGGTTTGGAAGCAGCATGACGGCTACCGTGAATGGCTAAATGCTCATTTGAAGTGTAGGAAACGCCATGCTTTGAGTCGATTCGGGATTTAAAGTGTCTGTGCCTACAGGAACCATATTGACGGAATTCTCAACAGAGTCAGGTTTAACATGCGGTAGACCAAGTTGCTGCATCACGATCGTGACCTGATCGGGTCCCGTTTGCTGAAGGGTGTTGAATAGCTGAACGGTCTGCGTCAAAAATGACTCAATGTCAATGTCAGCGTAGGTCGGCTGATACCCACGCAGCCGATTCATCCCTTCACCCATCAAAATAACAGCACCACGCCAGTTCTGATTACTCAGGTGATAGAGAGCAACCGCTACTTGCAGAATGCCCTGATAAAACTTTTTCTCCGGCTCTGCTGCTTCCATCCACAGGGCTTCCAGGGTATCATGACACGCATAAAACTCCCGCTGGTTGAATTGTTCCACCCCACGCCAAAATTCGTCTGGTAGCGCTGCGCTCAATCGTTCCACCCAGGTATTGATCTGCCGTTTTGACTACTGCCACTCTAACGCTGGATGGCGTGGATGGTGCTAGCTTCCAGCAGTTGACGCTCAGCGGGGTCGATCGCCACGCTGTCTAACAGCGATCGCCGCAGTGCTTGCAGTTGAGTCGCGCTGGTAGGCGGCGTAAACGCGGTTTTCAGCACGTCGTACCAGAGGTTCGCCTGAGTGTAGAGCTTGGCTTGGGTCAGGCGATCGTGGGCTTGTGCCAACTGATTTTTTAGACCTGTTTGTAGCGGTATGACCTCAAGATCTGCTTGGGCAAAGAGGTTGCTGGATGGGCGACTAGGGTTGCAAACCAGTTCGACCTGCCAGCGATAGCGCTTACCAACCGCTAGTTCAGGCAGCGCACCAGCCGAAGACATCACCATAATGCCAGGAGCACTTCGCAGCCGATCGTCCTTGATTTCTTTCACCAGCTTGAACCGATCAGCCTCTTGCTCATACAGCCTGAACTCAATCGGTGAGGACATCGCATCCCGCACAAACCAGGCAAACGTAGGACGAGTTGACACCGTTTGTCCCGATCGTCCGCTTGGGGTCAGCAGAATTAGTGCAGGCACGTTATCAGGTGGTAGCGTGCTTGTACCACAGCCTCTACCACCTGACGATCTGCCGTTGGTTGGCGCTTTGTCGTCATCTGCTAGACCAATGGCAGGTATGAACCACAGCCCCAAAATAATGCCTGCTACTAGACGTGTAACGATTCGTTGCTTAAGGCGCAATTCCACTGGATAACTCATGGCTCTCCGAAAACGCTAAGACTATTAAAACCTGTTGGGCAAGTGCTGCGTTGACTGAAACGGGTGAGAAAGCTACCACCAGGGTTTTGAGTTACGCCAGTTCAGCTCACACACCATGCCGTGAGGAACGTGAGAGCGGCGCTGAAAGCTGCCCTTGAGCGATCGCGCCAGTTCTTTCGCCTGAGCCGTCCCCCGTCCTTGTCTGGCGCTAACGGCAGGAAAACTGTTCAGACCGTTATCAATCACTTGCAAAGTATACCAATTTTCATCTTGCCGACAGCTCACGTCCAAACAGCTTGCCTCGATCGCATGGTTACCAACATTGCATAACGCTTCCTGTAAAAAAAGACACAGGGCTTGCTTTTGGTCGATCGAGAGACGGCAGTTTTTGAGTGATGAAAAATCTGGCGCAATGAAGGTGCGAATCGACGTAAACCCTGGCAGCTCTCGTTTTAAGGTATTTTCGTAGATTTGATAGAGCAGTTCGTGAATAGGCGTTTGCGAGTAGAGCTGATCGCCAGTCACAATTGCCTGATGCATTGAATCGTAGACCGATCGCAGTTCCTGGTTCAGATCTTGTAGCTGCGATCGCAACCGTTCTGGTGGCAAATCATCCAGACTGCGCAACATGGCTGCCAGCGTTTGTAGCGGACCATTATGCACGGCATCGTACGTTCGTTTAAGCGTCAGACTGCGCTGTTCTAACAGGAGCCGAGAATCGCGGTCAAAGAGTGATGTGGTCAAGCCTGAGGCACCCAATGCCAAAAGCGCTGGTACAACTGGAATCCACCAGCTTAGGGTAAGCAGCCCGTAACTAACTAGCAGCAAGCAAGCGCTGCTAAGAGCTAAACCCAGGAGCGTTTTCCAGGGCGATTGCAGCAGCAAGCCTAGCGCGATGCCGATTAGCCCCCACAGCAAAATCCAGATGTATTCCCAGCCATCTGCCCAAGTACGCAGCAGCGGACGTTGATCCAGCACCGCGCTGATGATTTGGCTAATGGCATGAGCATGGTTCTCCACGCCGTAAAGCAGCCGATATTCATCGGTCGTGTCAGTGGCATTAGAAAGCAAGCTGCCTTTGATAGCATCGGTCATGACGGTATCATTGAGGCTATTTGAAGCCGTTACGCCGACTAAAACGATGCGATCGCGCATCAACTCCGGCTTCACTTTTCCCCTCAAAACATCAGTCATCGAAACGACTGGAAAAGGCGTTGGGTGGCTGCGAAAGTTCAGTAGGATTTGATTGCCCCCTGCTTGGGCTTGCACATAGCCACCCGTATTGCGACGAAAGCGTGGCAAGGCGATCGCCCCAACGTGCATCGGGTCGCTGGCACGACTCCCAGGCTGAAACGCAAGCCCTTTAGTCTGCAAATAGCGCGCTGCAAGCAGCAGCGACAAAGAATATTTGACGGCTCCAGAGTCAACCTTACTTGCCAACAAGCCTCGCCTCAGTTTGCCATCGGAGTCGAAGAGAATGTTAGACAGCCCAACCTGTTCTGGCGGCAATTCTGGCGGCGGCTTCACTTTGAGCGTTGCTACTGAACCAATATCAGCTTCAATCCCAATGAGATTGGGGCTGGTTCTAAACACTTGCGCCAGTTCCGCCCGATCGGGGTCAGTTGTCAGGTCACGAAACAGATCAAGCCCGATCACTGTGGGACGGTAGCTCTGTAGCGTTTTGAGTAAAGTTGCCAACTCGCGATCGGGAATAGGATATTTCCCCACCTGACGAATATCTTCCTCATTAATGCCAACGATGACAATGCGTGTGTCGGGTGCCTCTAAGGGACGCGATCGCAGAAAGCGATCAAACGCACTCCACTCCAACGTTTGCAGCGAACCAGAGAAGCGGGCGATCGCGACAAGCCCAATGACCGCTAACCCTGGCAGTAACCCAACTCGCCAAACCTTCACTTGCTGCTCAATCTGCGTCCAGAATGCAGCATTCCCCTTCATCTTCATTTAAACAAACGGCTATGCTTTAACAATGTGCTGCATCGACGGTAGATAGCTTATGAACGACGATCGCTCTGTTTCATTGCTGTATAAGTTATACGGCTGCATCAGCACCCTGGTTGCCAGCTACGACGATCGCGCGTAACAAACGTTATCGGCAGATTACACTACGCTACGCGGACTGCCGCCCTCTAACCAGGTGATTTTTCAGTTAAGGATGAAGCTTCAGAGATGAAGAAGCGATAAAGCTTGTGCCATCGTGCCTTTCAACTTAGCAAGCCCAGTTTTCGAGCCGCGATCGCAATCTGAATCCGCAGATCTTTGTCGGGTTCATCATAAATACCCAACGCATCCTGAAGCCTGACCCAATAGTTCCGCACGGTGCGATCGCTGACCTGCATACGCTCTGCGATCGCCTTGTCTGTCAAGCCTTCCTGAAATTTCAGCGTGAGTACCTCCAGCCATTTGCGGTCAAACTCCGATCGAGCGCGCAATTCTGGCGGCAGGTAAATCGAGCCGCGTAGTGCAAAATCCACCAGCCGCAGCATCTCGCGAATCGGCAGCGACTTGTCCATCGCTGCAAAGCCCCCTTCATAGGCGTTAATCATCGGCTTAAGCTGCACCAGCGGTCTGATATTGGTACTCAGCACCACAAGATTGGGTGCCAGCTTGCTTTCAATCAGCGTTTTGAGAAACTGAATGCCCACCTCAGCACTGGCGATCGCGTAGGGTTGCTGAGGCACACTCAAATCCAGCACAACTAGGGCGGGATGGTAGTAACCAATTTGCGTTTGCGCTGTTTGAATATCCTGCGCCGTAAAAATGTCAGCGGCAGGATAGGCTCGCTTCAAAGCAGGCACCGTGCCTTCCAGAATTGCCTCATGATCATCCACCACCAAAAACGTTTGGGTTATCGCCTTGGACGCACTGTGGCTCATCGCTCACACCTACGAGAATACAGTCTGTGCCTTCATTCATTAAACGTCCTTTGAACGCAAAGACCAACTCGATCGTGGAGTAACAGCCAGCAGCGCAACCGTTAGCAAAACAGATCAACGCAATGAGCAACGACTTTAAAAGCCCACTTGCTTGTTGCGATCGCCTGGTAAGTAGCAGGACTAAATTAAACCTCACTGGATTTTCGGGTTTCGACTGCGCGTTCGACTGAGCGCCCTTCGGCTTGAGCGCTCAGGTCGAAAGCTCACGCCGAAGTCTCAACCCTCTTCTCAGCCGCAGATCGAGCCTTGAGCGAAGTCGAAGTGCGTTTTATCAATCATTGCACCCGCCTGGTATGCCTGCCTAACCTGTCAGAAACTGGGGTTTTAAACAAAAAAAGAGTGGGTAGAAATTCTACCCACCTTATAAAATTCATACAGAATTGCAAGCGATCACTGCGTTAGCAGTCTTGCTATCAACCAAACTACTTGCCGAGGTCTTCGTAGTTAGGACCAGCGCAGGCTGGACCTGTGAGAGCGACAAGGTTCACACCTGCGGGATCACCTGTTCTGGGTCTAACCGACTGGCATAGCACTGCCAAAGTGGTTGCTTCACCAGTCGCCAAGCCGTCTGCGCTACCGAGACTAACACCACCTGTATGCGCTCTCAAGGTATTGGTGTTTTGTGGGAAGGAGACGTTTTTAACCCCTGAAGCGGTATTGTCAGAGATTTTGTAGGTGTAGTTGGTCGTTTGAGTCTTGATACCCAGACCCAACAGCGAAACGTCGGTTTGGAAGGTGTTCTTCTCCAGGAAGTAAGCCTGCTGCGAGCGGTTGATGGAGCCAACGTATTGCTTGGACTCAGACTCTTTCGCTTTGTTCGCCTGGTTCAAGAAAGAAGGCAGCGCGATTGCAGACAGAATACCGATGATGATGATGACAACGAGCAGTTCAATCAGGGTGAAACCCTTGTCTTGCTTCTTGGCGATCAAGTGTTGCAGAAACTTAGCTTTGAAATCGGACTTCATGAGAGGATCTCCTTTTGGGTGCGGGGTAGGTGGTTCTAACTCCTGAACGTAATGTACCCACATCGTTTTCGTTTCATAACACTTCTGCCTAAAAATCCTTCCCGGCTGTGAGATAACTCTAAGCAACCTGCTCAATGAGAACGTACAGAAAGACTTCCAGGTTGCTTAAGCATTTTGTTACTTCAGCGAAAGCTGCTGTTTCGCTGGTTGGTTGTAGCGTGATAGCATCAATAGGATGCAGTTTCAGCCAACGGTCTACTAAAGAAGCGATGGCTTGTTCGCCGTCCCACAGTGGCAGCAGGCAACTCGCGGCGATGTGGCTCTCTACATTAACAGTGGTGACGGTGGTCGAAGGAATGTAGTGGCTTATTTCAAAAGGCTTATGCTCTTGGATGCACTTCAGTAGGTCTGCTTTTACTTCAGCCGTTCTAATGACAGGATTTAGGTGAACCCGCGATCGCTGCCAGTCAGATGGCTCCCATACTGGCGTTGGTTTAGATGGCACGGTTTGATCTGGATGACCACACCAAAAGTCAAGCAAACGGTGAATGGGATGGAGCAACTCAAACAGATGTAGTCGCTGTTCGATCGAGATTTCCGGTAAACTCATTGCCCAAAACGGCGGCAGATTCTCTTGATCTTGAAATAGATCGAGTAATTCCCACTGTCGCCAATTCACCATTGAAACAAACTCAAGATCGGCACTGCGTAACGCGGCGAATAGATCAGAAATGGTGTAGCCTTTATCACCTTGAAGGAGATAATTCATCAAGACAAATTCGTTCAGCTTCTTTTCGTCAAATTTTGTCTCATAGTTGGCATTCCAGGCTCTACTCTTTAGATCAACACCATCTTTAAGCGCTTTCATCGTTTCCAGGACAAGCTCAATTTCTAATGTTTCGGGGTTGGAATCTAGTAACCCCATCATTTTAAAAACTTGCTGAGCACGAAAGAAATTGAAACGCTGTATAGCGCTGTGAAGATTAGCACGCAGAATGCCATGTGGCTTCAGCACTGACTTGAGAATGCTTAAACCCGACGCAATATCCGGAAAAAGGGTGAGCACATCATCGCAGTTGATGTAATCAAACTGTAAGCCTAATTGAGGCAGCGCTTCGATCGCCAGCGGATAAAATTCTGTTTGCTCAAAGCCATGATAGAGCAATCGCTGTCGAGCAAGATCGATCGATTTCTCAGATAAGTCAACCCCAACAATTTTGGCACCGGGGTTTGCTTCTGCTAGTGCCAGCGATTTAGAACCTGAACCACAACCCGCATCCAAAATCACTGTACCAGCAGTCTGGATTACCTGTTGACTTCTTAAATAGGAAGGCGTGGCTAAGCTGTGAATAAATAATTTTTCGTACTCATTCTTGGGCGACTTATCGAGTGGATCGCATGGATAGGGGGCAGTGTCAAACTGCTGACGGATTTTTGCTAGTAGTTCAGCCGCTGGCTCGTTCATGTTGGGGTTCCCGTTGACAAAAAATAAAGCTTGCAAAGACAACGATTGAAAAGCAAATTCGATGATTTTGGTACACACCGATCAGGTCTTCAGTATGCCCACTTCAAAGGCAACAGTATCTGCACATCATCCTACAGTAGGAGAGCTTAGACACTTCAAGGGCTGATAGCTAAAGCTCGCCGATCACTGCTGTTAGTGTGTTGCATTTTGTTGCCGTTGCGCTATACTATGCGTAGTCGTTATGAGTTTGTATAGACCAATGACCACCCCCACGATCGAAAACGTAGTAATTATCGGCTCCGGTCCAGCCGGGTATACAGCCGCCATTTATGCGGCTCGCGCTAATCTGAAGCCGTTTATGTTTGAAGGCTATCAGGCAGGTGGTTTACCCGGTGGGCAACTCATGACCACCACTGAGGTGGAAAATTTTCCTGGTTTCCCAGAAGGCATCACAGGTCCGCAGTTGATGGATCGGATGAAAGCGCAAGCCATTCGCTGGGGTGCAGAGTTGGTGACTGAAGATGTCACGTTTGTTGACTTGAGCCAGCGTCCTTTCGTGGTTCGATCTGGCGATCGTGAAGTCCTTGCACATAGCGTTGTGATCGCGACGGGTGCCACAGCAAAGCGACTGGGGCTGCCGTGCGAAAGTCAGTTTTGGAGCCGTGGTATTTCTGCCTGCGCGATTTGTGACGGTGCAACCCCGATTTTCCGCGCGGCGGAATTGGCAGTGGTTGGCGGCGGCGACTCGGCAGCAGAAGAATCGATTTACCTGACAAAATACGGTTCGCACGTACACATGCTGGTAAGAACTGAAAAGATGCGTGCCAGCAAAGCGATGCAGGATCGTGTTTTGAGCAACCCGAAAATCACCTTGCACTGGAACACCGATATCGTCGATGTATTTGGTGAAGCAGACCACATGAAAGGGGTCAAGATCCGGGACACCAAGACAAGCGAAGAGAGTGAACTTCACGTGAAGGGATTGTTTTACGCGATCGGTCACACACCTAACACGTCCCTCTTCAAAGGGCAGCTAGAGCTAGATGACGTGGGCTATATTGCCACCCAGCATGGTTCGGTTGAAACCAGCGTTGAAGGGGTGTTTACCGCTGGCGACGTACAAGACCACGAGTTTCGGCAGGCGATTACGGCAGCGGGTACGGGCTGTCAGGCGGCGATGCTAGCAGAACGGTGGCTTTCCGCGAATAATCTGATTCAGGAATTCCACCAGACCGATTCTGAGAAGCCAGAAGCAGAACCAACTGCCACGAAAACGGAAGCCGAGCAAGAAACCGAATTCAGCGTCGAGCATACCCGTCACGAAGGAGGCTATGCCTTGAGGAAGCTATACCACGACAGCGATCGCCTGATCATGGTCAAGTATGCCTCTCCGCAATGCGGTCCCTGCCATACGCTCAAGCCCATTCTCAACAAGGTTGTAAATGAATTTGACGGCAAAATTCACTACATTGAAATTGACATTGAGCAAGACCCCGAAATCGCCGAAGCTGCTGGTGTTGTTGGCACGCCAACCATTCAGTTCTTCAAGGACAAAGAAAAGGTGGCAGAACTGAAAGGCGTGAAGCCCAAGAGCCAATACCGGGAAACGATCGCATCTTACGTGTAGCACGAATGCAGAAGTCGGGGGTCTGAACTAAGCTGATCGCATGGCGCGACAGGTTGCATTGAGACCCCCGACTTCTTAGGAGCGTGGCTTTAATAAGGTGCAATGCTTGCTGTAGGGATGTTACATGTAACGTCCCTACAGAAGAGCGGTGTTTCAGGTTAATTAATCCACGATCCTTAGCTTTCACTTGGTCGAAGCCGATGTGGCTGGGGCATACTGAAGCCGGAGGGCATCCCCCCATCCCTTATGGCATCAGTGACATCATGATGGTTGAACACGCTTCAGAAGCACGATCGCAGGCAGAATATTGTCTGGCGCATGGCGAGTATGTCCGCGCGATCGAGCTTTATCAACAGCTAATCGAAACACAGCCTGAAGTCAGAGCGCACTACTGGCATCTGGGATTAGCCTCGCTGCTGTTGGGGGATGAGGCAGAAGCGCAGACCACCTGGATGGTGGCGATGATGGAGGGCGAGGCTGAGCAGATTGAGCAATGGTCGGCAGCACTGGCGCAGGTGCTGCGATCGCAGGCAGAACAGCAAGAAGCCCTCTCTAACCACAAGCTTGCCTGGGTGCTAAGACAGCATCTGCGGGAAGTGGCACCCCAAGATTTAGCGAACCTGTTGCATCTGGCTCAACGTTCGATCGAGTTGGAGCGCTTTGCAGGAGAGGATTGGGTGGAGTGGGGCACGATCGCGCTGCTGCGATCGGAAGCCGAAGTGGATCAAGCGTTACTGGTGCAAACGTTGAAAGTGGTTTTGCAGTCTGCGCCTGTCGATCCAATCGCCCTGGAGTTTGCTGAAGTTGCCCTCGATCGCGCCGCTGATCCATTGACCGTCGTGCATACGCTGATGCTGACAGCCGTTGCGACTGCCTATGAGCTGAACCGTCCGTCGCTGGCAATTGAGTACGCTCAACTGTGTCTCAAAGCCTATCCTCAAGATTTAGAGATTCTGAGCCATTTATCGACCTTCTATCAAAATGCAGGACAGTATGAACTGGGCATTGAAACGGCGCGAGAATGGTGCATCATGGCACGATCGCTTCCTGACCAGGTGTTTGGTGCCTTTTTGCTCATGCGAGCGTTGACCCGTGCAGGCGGCTACTGGAAAGAAATCTTTGAGCTTGCCACGCTGCAAGAATCCCTTCTGCTGTCGCTTGCGGACGCAGAAACCGAGCCGCTCGATCAACAAACGACGCTCAAGTTAGTCACAACAACCTTCTTTTTGCCGTATGTGCGGGATAACCTGGAGCGTAATCGCCTCGCCCAAAATCACCTGTTTCAGCTTTGCCAGTCCAACATTCGAGCATATGCTGCCGAACCAGCCGAGCGCTACCAGAAGGGGTTAGCACTCCGGCGCGATCGCCCGCCTGAGCACCGACGCTTACGCATTGGCTATTTTTCGCACTGCTTGCGACGACATTCGGTGGGATGGTTGTCTCGTTGGCTGTTCCAGCATCACGATCGCGAGCAGTTTGAACTCTACGGCTATTTTTGGAACTATCAGTGCGGCAACGATACACTGCAAGATTGGTTTGTCGAGCAGGTTGAGCACGCCCACAAATTGGGACGCGATGGACTAGCGATCGCCGAACAAATCTACCAGGACGACATCGATATTCTGATCGATCTGGACAGCATTACCGCCGATGTTTGCTCTGAAGTGATGGCGCTTAAGCCTGCACCCATTCAAGCGACCTGGTTAGGGTGGGATGCGTCGGGATTGCCTGCGATCGATTACTTCATTGCCGATCCTTACGTGCTTTCGGACGCTGCCGATGCCCACTATGCCGAAAAGATTTGGCGCTTGCCACAGACATACCTGGCAGTGGATGGCTTTGAGGTAGGTGTGCCAACGCTACGGCGCGAAGACTTGGGCATTCCCACCGATGCCGTGATCTACTTGAGTGGGCAAAGTGCCTCTAAGCGCCATCCTGAAACGGTGCGATCGCAACTGCGAATTATTGCTGCCGTGCCCAACAGCTACTTTTTGATTAAGGGCATCACGGACGACAAAGCGATTCAAACCTACTTTTCCGAGGTGGCAGAAGCAGAGAGTGTATCGCGCGATCGGCTGCGGTTTTTGCCCGAAGTGCCAGCCGAAGCCGTACATCGGGCGAACCTGGCGATCGCGGATGTGGTGCTGGATACCTATCCTTACAACGGCGCGACGACAACAATGGAAACCCTCTGGATGGGCATTCCATTGGTGACGCGAGTCGGCGAACAGTTTGCCAGCCGCAACAGCTATACCATGATGGTCAATGCGGGCATCGAAGAGGGTATCGCTTGGACAAATGAGGAATATATCGAGTGGGGCATCCGGTTTGGCAACGATCCGGCTTTACGGCAGCAGGTTGCCTGGAAACTGGGGCGATCGCGTCAAACAGCCCCGCTCTGGAACGCGAAACAATTCACCCGCGAAATGGAAAAGGCTTACAAAAAAATGTGGGCAAATTACATTAAGTAATCTAGGTAATGTATTTAAGAGCATCGCCGCTGACGTGTTTTCGAATGCTTGCAACCATTGGTAAGTTAATGAGCCCACGTTCAACCAATCCGGGCACTTCAGCCAGCGTTTCAATGATGCTATTTGCAACGTTATAGTGCGGATTCTCCCCGTATTTGAGGGTTAAGTACTCAAGCAATTCCAAGGCATAATCAGGAAAATCAAGTGCGTCTGCTATGCAGGCAAGTTTGAGAAGATTGTCTGGTGTTTTCAAGGGTGAATCGTCCGGTTCTGCAATCAGATCGCGAAGATAAAACGCATCCCCCCACAGTAATTGACCAGAATTAGCGGCCGAAAAAATTGGCGATCGCGATCGTGGTCGATGCGCTGTTGCCAGTTCAAATAGCGTAAAGCCTTGTTGACGAAGATAACTATCAATATCTGCAAACAATGGCTGACCGATATAGAGCGGTGCGAACTCAACTTCTGTCTGAACGGCTAGCACTCCGTTGGCTAATGTTAGTGTTGCACCTTCCAACACGTGTAAATCTGCCCCTTGGACATCAACTTGTAGAAAATCAACCGCGTCAATTGCTTCAGTCTGACAGGCTTGATCAAGCGTTGTGGTGTTGAATGTTAACGAAAAGTCTTGACTCATTAACTCAAGAAGATTACCAAATCTCGCAGCATAAGGCTCGTTGGGTGGATATAACGAACTACATGCAGGTGATTTTGTAACGTAAAGAGTCGCTTCACCAATGTCTTTACTCAGTGCAAGCGGAATATGTTTTTCCTGCCAGTTAATAGCCCTTGTTTTTAGTTCAGCATTCGCTTCATTACAGGCATCCGAATCGGCATCAAAGCCGTAAATTGATAGGTTCGGCGCAAATGTGTGCCAAACGCCACTGGCAAAATCATCTTCAGGATTTATTTTGCGCGAACCGACACTCACGATCGTCAGATGGGTCTGATCGAGATGATGATTTTTCTTTAAAGTAGCAAGTAATGATGACACAGAAACCTCTTCACTGCCTTACTGGTAAATTGCTTGTATTAAAGCTGGCTGAAGTGCATTGCAACGCAGAAGTGTTGAAAGATAGCTCAACATCGAAAAAATGGGGGCAGAATGTAGTATTCTACCCCCAGAGATCAAAAAACAATGACTAATAATAGCCTCATTTCCTACGCCTGTCAAATCGCTGCTGAAGCAACTTTCCCCCTCTAATCCCCAGTCTTGAACTCACGGCTCTTTTTTGCAATCTGAATTAACGTTTGCTTTCGACCAGAGTTTGACGAGCATGAGAAACCTGTTTTACCGACTGAATCATGCGGGTGTTTCAGTCGATCTGTCCACCTTTTCTAGGCATCCTCAGCAACAAAGAAGCCGGAGCAATCCAAACAATGCTTGCAGAAGCATTCGGTAAGGTTGAGACGCTCATAGCTAACAGCCCACTTTGGCAGCGTGAATGGTTTGACGGTTGCAAATCGGTAGTACGTAAGGCTATAAAAAACTATGCCACGATCGCTCCTACCGTTTCTCGTTGCCTTTATCCTACTGCGATTAATCTTTTGGTTTGCGACTTTTCCCAATCCAGATGAGGCGTATTACTGGCTATGGGGGCAGCATCCAGCCTTGTCTTATTACGACCACCCACCGTTAGAAGCCTGGGTACAAGGATTATTTACAGCTTTTTTCGGACGCTCTACATTCACATTACGGTTGCCCAATTTACTGAGTAATGCAGTTTTTTTCTATACCTATTACCGAATTATTTGCTATCTCTATGGTGAAAAGAGTCAGCGATCGTTCTGGTTCATGATGCTACTTGTACTGGCATCGCCACTCTATTTTTTATTCTTAGCACTAGCGTGGCATGACCATTTACTGATTACCTTTTCGTTAGTTTCAGCATACTTATTCATCCGTTTTTTAGATGGCTATATTGAAAATGGCAAGGGCGAAAGCTGGCGTTTATATGGAGCAGCAGGCGCGATCGCGCTGGCGATTCTGGCTAAATACAACGCGGCTTTTGTCGTCCTGGGTTTTGCAGCGACGTTGATAGCAGAGAAGCGCTTGCGTCCGTTGTGGCGCGATCGCCGACTCTATCTCGCAAGTGCGATCGCTCTCACAGCCTTAATTCCCATTGTTCTATGGAATGTTTCTAATGATTTTCAGTCGTTTCGCTACTACGTCGATCGTAGCGTTGGTGTCGGCGGTTTCAGCCTTAAGTTTTCGCCCTTTTTTAACTTTGTGCTCTTCTCAATGCTTCTTGTTTCACCAATGCTCTGTTTTAGCTTCTTTCGTAGCCTGAAGCAATCAACCCAGAAAAGCCAAAGTGGCTCAGTTTATCCAGTAGTCACTTTTTGGGTGTTCATTATTTCTACTATAATGCTCACTGGAATCTCCCTGATTTCTGCTGCGCTTTACTACTGGAATATCACAGCGTACTTGTTGCTGTTTCCATTGCTGCCACTGTTTTTTGAGCAACGGTTAACGGTCAGCAAGCCGCAGTTAGCAATGAGCAACAAAGGAACAGGTGAAGCTGAAATTATGCCACAGCTTTCAAGCTCTCGCACCTCATGCCCTCACCTTGCCCATAAACCTCTTTTTCTCGTGGCTCAAGGCTATGGCTTGCTGTTTGCAACGTTGTTAGTAGTGCATTACAGCCTCTTTCCACTGTCTGCGTTATTCGACAAAGAAGCTGACCCAGATTCCCGAATGCTGTTTGGGTGGGATCAGGTTGCAGCAGTCGTCAGAACTCAAGCAGAGTCGGTAAGTGGTGATCTGTTTTTAGCCACGACAGATTATCGTTCGGCTTCAGCGCTGGCGTATCAGCTTAATGATAAAAATGTGATGGCAATTTCCGATCGCGTGGATCAGTTTGACTTTTGGCATACCAGTGATGACGCGTTTAAAGGTCGCAGTGCGCTGCTGTTGTCAGATGATTGGCACCCGATGACAACCGAGTTGCTAGCTCAGTTCGATCGCACTGATGCTCCCACAAAAATAGCGATCGTCCGTTTCGGCATCTGGATCAAGAATTACTACCTTGTAAGGGGCTATGGGTTTCGCGGTGGTAGGGTTTCTTGAGTCCTCATCCTAAACAAAACTCTCAAGACATTGGCACCTCAGAGCGAGATAACAATGTCTTGAGAGTACACAAGCTTTGAATTGATTTGCTTGATGAAACCCTAAGCTTCTACTGCCACAGGTGCAGTGATGGTTGGTTCAGCAGCAGGATAAACGCTGATTTTCTTCTTGCTCTTGCCGTAGCGCTCGAAGGTAACGATGCCATTGATCATCGCAAACAGTGTATCATCACTACCGCGACCAACGTTGTTACCGGGGTGGATCTTGGTGCCGCGCTGCCGGATCAAGATGTTGCCTGCTTTCACGACCTGTCCACCGAAACGCTTTACGCCCAGGCGCTGAGCATTAGAGTCGCGACCGTTACGTGTACTGCCTGTCCCTTTTTTGTGAGCCATAGTTCCCCCAGCCGTAGTTGTTTCTTACAGAAGTCTAATGTAGTTCGACGGTCGATCGCAGACTCAGCTTCAATATCAAATGCTGTGACCGCTCACTGAAATGCCTATGCATCACCAGCGTCGGCTGTTGCCGTTTCAGCATCAGCTTCGGGGCTCGTAGCTTTTGAATCGCTGACGCTCGTTGTCCCTTGGATAGCAGAGCCACCAATGCTAATGCTATCAATCATCAGGCGAGTCAACTCTTGCCGATGCCCCTGTTTTTTGCGGGTTTTCTTTTTAGGGCGCATCTTGTAGACGATAATCTTGCGATCGCGCAGATGCTGTAACACGGTGGCTTCAACGGTTGCACCTTCAACGAGGGGTTGCCCAACGCTAATGTCACCATCGTTTTGAACAAAGAGTACTTTGTCGATCGTAATTTGAGTGTCGGGGTCAGTTGCAATGCGGTTGATGTCGTAGAACCGACCGGGTTCTACACGTATTTGCTTGCCGCCCGCTTCAATAATTGCGTAAGAAGTCATGAGATCGTCCTGAAAGTGCCGTACAGGTAGCCAATGAGAGTTGCAAGCTTTGCGTTAAGAGTCAAGGCTGACAGTTGTCAACTCAACACATTACAACGCAATAACTATTCATGGGCTTTTGGTTTGTCTTACCTGTTCCGAGCTGGAATAGACAGCCAATTACATAGTATCGCAACTCCTGAGAAAGAATGTCAAGCCTGTTGAAGCATCGACTGAGCCTGTTACTCGGCAACGCAACCTTCAGTTACAGCGTATGAGGCGTAAAGCATAGACGGGTTTCTGTGCAAACCGCTGTCAATGGCTGATCCCAGAGGTCGTGCGGTAGATGTGACAAATAGGCATCATCGAACACAATGCCGATCGTCGCCTTCTGTGCCCAACCTGGTGCAGCAAGCAGCCGATCGTAAAAGCCACCTCCATAACCTAAGCGATAGCCCCGTTCATCGCAGGCGATCGCGGGCACCAAGAGCAAATCTACCTGATCTGCTTCAATGACAGTCGAGTCTGGATGTGGCTCCAGAATGCCAAACGCACCAGCTTGAGGCGGCAGTGAGGCTTGAGGATACCAGGACTGCCAAACCAGAGACTTCCCAATGCAACGCGGAAAGCCCCAGGTTTTTTTCGCTGTAAACAGAGTGCTAAGGTCAGGTTCTTGCCGAATGCTGAAGTATGCAAGAATCGTCTGAGACTGGGTAAAAAGAGGTGACGATCGCAACTGATCACAAAGCTGGTGACTCTTTGCCTGCCAAATATCAGGCGCGATCGACTGCCGAGCTTCAAGCAGCACTTTCCGCAATACTCGTTTATCCATCACTCGTTTTTAAGCTAATTTCTTCACTTGAATCACCTGAAGACTGCCGCCTGCGTGAAGCGTTTTTTTGACAATTTGAAACCCAACGGTTTCTAGTAAAGCAGTCAAATCGCTTTTAATTAACGCCCAAGCTGTTTCGGTTTCAAAGAGCAGCAGAAAGAGCGATAGTCCCGGCACAAAGAGCGGGTTCGTTGGCTGGTGAAAATCAACCAGTGTGAAACAGCCGTTGGGTCGTAGGACACGATGCACTTCTCGCAGAATTTTCTGGAGTTGCTGGGGTTCCATTTCGTGTAGTGCCACGCTGGTATGCACCACATCAAACTGGTCGTCGGGGAACGGCATCGCTTCTGCAAAGGCTTCTACATAGTCTGCCTGGGGCACGTTTTGGTGGGCACGCTTGAGCGATCGCGGTGAAGCATCCAGCCCAGTCACATGGCGCGATCGCTCCACCAAAAACTTCGTTGTCTGCCCACTCCCGCAGCACAAATCGAGGACGCTGGTTTCGGGGACGATCGTTACATCTTCCAGCGCTAGTTGCCGAAAGCGACGCTCTCCACCCACACTTAACGCTGCCAAACGCGAAAAGCCGTCGTAGAGCCACTGATATTGATAACTCCAGTCTCTGAGAATCGTTGCCATGAGGGGTGAGGGGGTGAGGGGTAAGAAAGTTTTGAGTTTTGAGTTTTGAGTTTTGAGTTTTGAGTTTAGCCTTTAGCGTTCATCTCCCCACCTCACACCTCTCTCGCCCCCGGTGCAGCCAACTGGCTTCGACTCAGCGCCGTTTCCACTGCCTGCTGCTGATCGCGGTGAGTGAGCCATTGGTGGTAAGTACGAGTGTGGACAGCGACGGAGTGCCCCATCATACGAGCCGCGACCGTATCGGGCAAGCCAAAGTGAATGGTGCGGACTGCCCAGGCATGACGCAGATTGTAGGGTGAGAAGGGCAAACCATAGCGGCGAAATTGGGAGGTTACACGCTGACCAATGCGCTGGAGCGTGGTTTGGGTAAGATCGGTTTGAATCGTCGGTAGCTGGATCGATCGCAAGTTGAAATGCTCCACCCAGGCAGGATAGAAAGGCCATACGTCATGAGTGCCAGTCTTTGTGGTGTTGAGAACGCGAATCGTTGCGTCTGGTTGACCTTGCATCAACGCTGAGAAATCACAGAAGAAGACCTCATGATTTCTCAAGCCATAGGTTGCCATCACCGCGTAGACAAACTGCCAGCCTGCATTTGGGATTGCCTCCCAGGTCGCAGCAATCAAGGCATCGGAAGGCAAGGCGCGGGCTTGCGTCTGGCTGGCACCGTAATTGCCCCAGAAGGTTTTCAGGTCGATCGGCAGTTCCACTTTCAAAAAGGCAGCAAACGCGCCAAGCGTTGTGCAGCAGATCTGCCGACTGCGAGAGTGGTCTTCGGTTGCACGCACGGTGGCATAAAGGGCTTCGATAAAACTGAGTTGAGGGTTTGCCTGCGCGATCGCCTCCAGTTTCCGTAGATAAGGAATATAAGCTGATTCCCAGGTTGTTTTGACAGAAGCAGGATGGCTCGATCGTGATGATTCTGTCAAAAAGTGTTGCTGAAACGCATGGATTTGCTGTGCTAACCCTAACTGGTCTAATCGTCCCCAACCAGCGCCATCGGCGTAGTTACGCCAGTCAAACGTGTTTTGAATGAGTTGTGCGGCGATGACTTTCACCGTTTGTTCTGCCTGCTTTAAGCCCGCAGGTGTTGCAGGTAGCCCCAAGCTGAGCCGTTGTTGCGAAGGTTTCAACCGTAAACTGCCGGGACGCGGCGGCAGCATTCCCCGCAGCCCTAATTTCTGCCCCCGGCGCTCAATCTGAAAGCCCATTTGCGCTGCCTTGAGACGCAAATTCGTTTGGTTGATACGATCGTCGATCGCGGCATTGACATCAGTAGTCATAACAAAGCGAAAAGCAATGGCATTTCTTTTAGAGACGGCGATCGTCGCTTGAGAAGACTCCGCAACCGCCGCTATCACGACTAAATCTAACGTTCTGTGACGAACTTCGTGAAAAATACGCCGTATGGAGGCTCTTTAGTCTACCTTGCCTCAAACATAAGGTTAAAATCAGTAATAAACCTGAGAGCAAGAAAAGCTGTAGCCGTTATGGGTCGATTTGGGGTATTGCTGCTGAATCTGGGCGGACCAGACCATTTGGAAGACGTTCGTCCCTTTTTATTCAACTTGTTTTCTGATCCGGAGATTATTCGGCTGCCGTTTCCTTGGCTGCAACGTCCGCTTGCCTGGTTGATTTCAACGACGCGAGCGAAAAAATCGCAGGAAAACTATCGGCAAATTGGGGGCGGCTCTCCCTTGCGACGCCTTACAGAAGAACAGGCTCAGGCGCTCCAGGTGCAGCTTCAGCGGAAGGGGCACGATGCCACTGTCTATGTCGGTATGCGCTACTGGCATCCGTATACCGAAGAAGCGATCGCCCGCATCAAGCGCGATCGTGTTGATAAATTAGTCATCCTTCCTCTCTATCCCCACTTTTCCATTAGCACGAGCGGTTCTAGCTTCCGCCTGCTAGAGCAAATCTGGCAGGAAGACCCCAGTCTGGGGCAAATTGACTACACAGCGATTCCCTCCTGGTACGATCGTCCAGGCTATCTTCAGGCAATGGCAGACCTGATCGCCAACGAACTGGATCAATTTCCTGAACCAGATAAGGTTCACGTTTTCTTTAGTGCCCACGGTGTCCCTGTGAGCTATGTCGAAGAGGCGGGCGATCCCTACCAGAGCGAAATTGAAGCCTGCGTTGCGCTTATTATGCAGACGTTAAATCGACCCAATCCACACGTTCTGGCGTACCAGAGTCGCGTGGGTCCTGTGGAATGGCTCCAGCCTTATACGGATGACGCACTCAAGGAACTCGCCGAGCAGGGTGTTAAAGATCTCGCAGTGGTGCCCATCAGCTTCGTTTCAGAGCACATTGAAACGCTGCAAGAAATTGACATGGAGTATCGAGAATTGGCAGAAGAGGCTGGCATCGAAAACTTTCACCGCGTCCCTGCACTCAATACGCATCCCGGCTTTATTGACGACCTGGCAAACCTCGTTTTAGAAGCCATTGATGCACCTCACTTGAAGCTGGCTCAAGTCATGCACCCGGAGAAACAAGTGAAGATGTACCCACCAGAGCGCTGGGAATGGGGCATGACGATTTCAGCCGAAGTGTGGAATGGTCGCCTTGCGATGTTGGGGCTTCTCGCGGTGCTGCTGGAAATCTGGATGGGACGTGGCCCCTTACACGCGATCGGCTTGCTGTGAGCAAGTAGGGAGTAGGGAGTAGGGAGTAGGGAGTAGGGAGTAGGGAGTGGGTTGAATGGCTGCTTGTAAGCTTCGATACTGCCTTTTGCTACACTTGCTGATGTTCAGTGGCAGTTAGAAGGCGTTGGTAGACCGTGTGATAACGCTGAAGCCGCTCTACGTCTTTGGGGGTGAGGACTGCCATACGGGTTAGCGTCATGTTGTCCTCCAGGTCGTAGCGCTTCACTTGCGTTGCCAGCGGATTGGTCAAGACGCGATCGATGAATTGGTCATAGCTTTCCTCACCCCGACGTGTCAGGCAGTCTAGGGCTGCGATCGCCTCTGTGGGAAAACCCTCTGCCGTCAACTGGTCTAGCGTCCAGTCAGAATCTTCGACCACATCATGCAGCACTGCTACGATTTGTTCTAACGGCGTTTGTCCTCGCAGCATGAGCCGTAGTGGATGCAGAATGTAGGGCGCGTTGGCTTTATCCACCTGGTTTTGGTGCGCGGTGGCAGCGATCGCGACGGCACGTCCCAACAGTTGGTTTAATGATGGACTCATCGGCGTTCATCCTCCAGCACTAAGATTTTGGTGTTAGTCGCAGAAGCGTAACGTTTGCTATGCCTTAGCTCGATTCTTGTCCAGAGAAAGATGGACGACTCAGCACCGTACCAGCAACCTTAGCAATTTTGCGCCCGATCGCCCGCAGTTGTGGCAGCATTGTCGAGTTCTTCTGGGCTAAAAAGCATTTGGCTGGGCTGCAAGCCACCCGTTGCTGTTGACGCACTTGCGCAATGAGGACGGGTAAATCTTGCTGCACTTCAGACCAGTAAAGCTTGGGAAACTGCGTGTAGTCAAAGTTGCAAGCGCGGAAGACGCGCTCAATCCGGTGGTAACGATGCACTGTCCAATCGCGCAGAATTGTCCACGAAGGGTGCAAGTCCGCCGCCGTGATCAAGGGATCGGCTTTTTGCCACAGGTCTGTGAGGTAGCTATCCAGCAAAAATTGCATCATTTTTGCGTAGCCTGGGTTCTGGCAAGCCGTCTGTTGAATGATTTCTTCTCGTGTGACCCCAAACTGAGAGAGCACGTCTGCGGGGATGTAGCAGATGCCGCGCTGTGCGTCTTCCTGAATGTCGCGCAGATTATTGAAGAACTGGTCTAAGGCACCAAAGTAGCAGGCAGACTGCCAGTACGGTTGCGATAAGTATGGTAAAACTTGGAAATAGGCTCCACCCAAATCTTTCAGCATGACCTCATATTCGTCGAGCGTCTCAACGATGAGATCAGGTCCGTGATACCGATCAATCGCTTTCAGGTAGCGGTTCCATGACCAGATCGAGAGGCGATCGATCGGTGTGGAGTGCGTCCCGAACCAGTGGGTACAAATCTGGGTCAGCACATCCTGATAAGCGCATCCAGGTTTAACTCGTCCCCATAGTAAGAGCCTCTTCCAACCAGAGTAAAACTTGCGAAACTCAGCGCTGCCCGCATCCACCAGTTCATTTTCAGCCAGTCGATCGATCAGGCGAATCCAACCGATGCGTTCAATCCACTCGTGGCGAACACAAGGTTCTAACTCCATCACCCACGCCGCGTTATCTTCGTCCTTCAGCGAATCATCTGCGATCGCATCGTATTCAGAGGAACCTACTAAGCCTGAAATCGTGATGTCGTTCATGTCACTCTGTCATCCTCTGCCGTCCTTAGTCTGCTTTTAGAGTTCCCAGCTTTTGCTGGAATTAACGTTGTGTCATTAAATACATTGGTAAAGTTCTATACTGTAAGCATACGCGCTATAGTACTCATGTTCGCTTTCTCAAATCGCTAGAATCTTAAACAGTCAGAGTTACCAGCGGTAGGTCAACGGCATGCTTTGGATGACGGTCAAAACTGCTAGCTTTCGTTGGGAAGCTGAACTGATGCAGCAGGTGCTGATAGCGCACGAAATTTCAGCTCGCATCATTGATTTAGGTGTCGAATCTTACATGGGGCAGGGTAGCCCTGCGGCTTTACAAGTGCCTGCTGAGGATGAGCAGGCAGGACTTCACTTGCTAAGCACCGTGGATGAGGTGACAGAAGCGTTCGAGTAACCTGCTATGATCAGTCGGCAACTAAACGTAGCTGACTGATGTCTTCACGCTTAGAGTTGGCAAAATCAGGCTATCTGTTCGACTTCCGATCGCATGTCTAGAATTCTGGCTGAGGTATGGACAGGTAGCGAGTTAGTAAGGAACTACCGCGCCCATGTCGTTATTTGATTGGTTTGCCAATCGGCAAAAAGCTGACCCCATCAGCAAACATCGGCAAGAACGGGAAATTGCGGATGGGCTTTGGGCAAAGTGTGAAGCCTGTGGTGTGCTCACTTATACCAAAGACCTGCGAGCGAATCAGATGGTTTGCTTAGAGTGCAACCACCACACTCGTGTCTACAGCGATGAGCGTATTCGTCAGCTCATTGACCCCAATACCTGGATTGCACTGGATGAAGGGCTGTATGCCACTGACCCGCTCAAGTTTCGCGACCGCAAACCCTACAGCGATCGTCTACGCGAAACTCAAGATAAGCTCAAGCTGCTAGATGCCGTGCAGACCGGCATTGGTCAGCTTGAAGCATTGCCAATGGCGCTTGGTGTCATGGATTTTCGCTTTATGGGCGGCAGTATGGGTTCTGTGGTAGGAGAGAAGCTAACCCGCTTAATTGAGCGTGCAACCCGCGAACGCCTCCCAGTCATGATTGTCTGTGCGTCCGGTGGAGCGAGAATGCAGGAAGGGATGCTGAGCCTCATGCAAATGGCGAAAATCTCTGGTGCTCTGGAACGCCATCGGGATGCTCGCTTGCTTTACATCCCTATCCTCACGCATCCCACCACCGGCGGTGTCACTGCCAGCTTTGCGATGCTAGGCGATATTATTTTGGCAGAACCGAAGGCAACGATCGGCTTTGCTGGGCGCAGAGTGGTGGAACAAACTCTACGCGAAAAGCTGCCCGATGATTTTCAAACCGCAGAATATTTGCTGGAGCATGGCTTTGTAGACGCGATCGTACCTCGGACTCAGCTCAAGAAAATCCTGGCGCAACTTATCCGTTTGCATCAACCCTCGACCTCACTAACGCACTTGTCCGTCCATTTGACCGATGTACGTTCCCTCAGTATGACAACGCCAGAAGCGTAGATAATGAAGGTGATTGGGTTTCAGAAAGGCAGTCACTAGAGCAACAGGGGGCGATCCAAGAGGCGTGGTGGCGCGATCAAGATAAGTTTGCTTGATCAGCGCTAGCTGCACGTGTGAAGAACTTTGACCGTTCCATAGAGGGTACGCTTCGCCTGTACAATCAAAAAGGAATCCATTTTAAACCCCAGACTCATCTGGCTTTGGCGGATGTGAAGTCATTATTTTCATTCCCTGGCGCTTGTGCGTTGAGCACAACTGGCTTTGACCTGGAAGACTGCTTTCAAGCGTGCTCTTAGGCATCCAGGTGCAGTTGATTGAGTCCGGTGTCTTAATAAACCAAATACCTGAGCCACAGTAAGGAGAACCATGCTTAAAAGGTACATCTGGCTTGTTGTAGCCACTGTATTCTTCGCTTTTCAGATTGTCGGCAGCGTCTCGGCGGCTGAACTAGATGCTGCGACTCGCACAATTCCGCTTGATGCTAACGGTGGAACGGTGGAACTGAGCCTCAAACAGGTTAAAGAAGGCAAGCGGCTGTTTCAGTATGCCTGCGCTCAATGCCATGCAGGTGGTGTTACTAAGACAGACCCGAACGTTGGTCTTGACCCAGAGTCGCTGGCGCTGGCAACGCCGCCCCGCAATAGTGTCGATTCGCTGGTGGACTATATGAAAGACCCCACTACCTATGATGGAGCGCAGTCGATTGCTGAAGTGCATCCTAGCCTCAAGAGTAAGGACAACTTCCCCGAAATGCGCAACCTGACGGAGGATGACTTAGTTGCGATCGCGGGTCACATTTTGCTTCAACCCAAGGTGGTTGGTGATAAGTGGGGCGGCGGCAAGATTTACTATTAAGCGATCGAGCCATTCAAGCCCTCTACGCTTTTACAAAAGGCCTGAGCGATTAGAGCGTAGACTTTTGCTAAGTTTACAATCTGAGCGCTGGGGTCTTTTTAGTTTGAGTGAGACGTGACAGATGCCGCATCGCTTTCACTGGGTTCATCCATTTTTTTTGGCGCTTTTGGTTTGCTTGTCGGTGGCGATCGCTCCACCAGCCTATGCAGCGGCAGATGCTTACGTCACCCGCTACTTACGTGTGACAGAGCCAGTACCGTTGGCGCTGGATGAGCAGGGCAAGACCCGCCTCTTTGCGGCAGAAGAACTTGCGGTTGGCAAACAGCTTTTTGAGCGTCACTGCCTTAACTACCACGTGGGTGGGGCAACGTTACCCGACCCAACCGTGTCTCTGTCGCTAAAAGCTTTGCAGGGCGCAACGCCGCGACGTGATACCGTCAGCAGTTTGGTCGCTTATTTCAGACAGCCCATGACCTACGACGGTACTGAAGAAACCTTTTGGTGTCGTCAAGTGCCCGAAAGCTGGTTGCCTCAAGCGCAGGTCGAAAGTCTTGCTGGCTTTGTCTTGAGGGCAGCTCAGACAGCACCGGGATGGGGTGGGACGCTGTTTCCAGGTGAGTAGGCGATCGAAGGCATTGTCATCTCCTAGCTTACTCCACATAACCGTTTGGATTCTTCGACGCGCTGTCGTAGATTTGGTTTAAGATCCAGGTATGTAACGCGCTTAAATCCCTAAGAGAGCTATGAAATCAATCAATTCTGTGACGAAAAGCCTTTGCCTCAGCCTCATGGCTGCCCTGCTTGTTGTGGGTAGCTTTTTTGTGTCTGTTGCTCCGGCTGCTGCCGAGACCTACACGGTCAAAATGGGTGCTGATAACGGACTCCTGGTTTTCCAGCCTGCTAACCTGACCGTTAAGCCGGGTGATACGGTGAACTGGGTTGTCAATAAGGTTCCTCCCCACAACGTAATCTTCGACGACAAGGCAATTCCTGGCAAAGACAAGGCACTGGCAAAATCCCTTTCCCATCCTCAGCTTGAAATGTCTCCTGGTAAAGGCTACGAGTTGACGATCCCTAAAGATCTCGCGGCTGGTGAATACTCCTACTTCTGTGCTCCTCACCGGGGTGCTGGTATGGTCGGCAAATTAACGGTTGCAGGCTAACTGAACCAACGTGAATGGGACTATCTGCCGAATGGCGGTAGTTCCATTTTCTTTTTAAGGCTTAGCAATCCGGCGTAGAAAGACTAGCCTCAGAGTGCCATTGGTGTCATTGAACTTCTTACAAAACCGTATCGATAGAGGCAACCTGTTTGAAGAGACTGTCGCTCATCGCGCTGATAGCGATCGTATTCCTTATGACTCTGGTAGGTTCTCCTGCACAGGCAGCTAATTCTGCGAATGGTGCGAAACTCTTTAACGCTAATTGTGCCGCTTGTCACACAGGTGGCAACAACGTTATCCTCGCTAAAAAAACCTTAAAAAAAGAAGCCTTAGAAAAGTATGGGATGGCTTCTTTAGATGCCATTACCACTCAAGTGACAAACGGCAAAAACGCCATGCCTTCCTTTCGGGGGCGGCTGAACGCGATGCAAATTGAAGATGTCGCCACGTACGTTTTGGAGCAAGCTCAGAAAGGTTGGTGAACCGGAACCATTTGGTTTCAGGCTGAAGCTTCTTGACCGCACCAAGGGATTATTTTCTAGCAATCTACCCTTGGGTCAGCGTCTATGCAGAGCGAAGTGTAGTATTCTCGCTTCTAGCTGGCTATCAAGAAGGCAAAATTAGTGGTTCCTCTTCGTGACAACAACCCAACGAGTATTACTCCGTTTGTAACTTACACGCTAATCGCTGCAAACATTCTCGTCTTCCTGTATGAACTAAGCTTAGCGCCACCCCAGCTCGAGCAGTTCTTTCGGGTGTGGGCAGTTGTTCCTAGAGAGCTAACTGCCAGTTTTTCCGGTCAACTTGCTGCCCAACCGCTACCAGAGTGGCTCACTCTTTTCACGTCTCAATTTCTGCACGGTGGCTTTTTGCATGTCGCTGGCAACATGCTGTTTCTCTGGATTTTTGGCAATAATGTTGAAGATCGCTTGGGACACGTTAAGTATTTAATTTTTTATCTCGCGTGTGGGGCACTGGCAGCACTAACCCAGTGGTTTTTCTCCTCTGGATCAGCCATTCCGTCATTGGGGGCGAGTGGCGCGATCGCAGGCGTGATGGGAGCCTACATTTTGCGCTTTCCCAAAGCAGAAGTCTTGACCTTGATTCCGCTCGGCTTTTTCTTTTGGACGTTTCGTGTGCCCGCCTTTGCCTTTTTAGGCTTTTGGTTTCTACAGCAAGCACTGTACGGTCTAGCCAGTTTAGAGGCACCCATGAATATCGGTATGGAAAGCGGTGGTGTTGCATACTGGGCACATGCAGGTGGTTTTGTGTTTGGCGCAGTTCTGGGTCCTCTACTGGGGTTGTTCTCTGACAAAACTAACCCACAGGCGTTTTAAGCCGTTTGCGTAGTTGACTGCGATGACCATTTGACAACTGCTAAGGAACAAGAATTTAATAACCTCGGCGTTTTCTGTAGAGGCGCACGGCTGTGCGCCCCTACCTACGAACAATTTGTCGGTTTTATTTAATCCACGATCCTAAGGGGTTTGCGGTTTGATAACCTACCAACTAACCAGGTTTCGACTGCGCTCAACCTTCAGTCATCGCGGGTTTCGGCTACGCTCAAACCAAGCGACTGATAGCTTATTTTCTTGCAATCCCCTAAGTACTACAAGCTAATTTGCTTCTAGACGATCGCTGGATCGACCATCACGCTTGCGAGTTAAAATGGAGCGCGATACTGCATGAGGCTTAACCATGCCCCGGTTTAACCCGTTTACGCTTCAGATGGAAGTTACTCGCATGTTTGAGCAGGGGCAATCTTTTTTTGCCGCGCTGAAAGTGCAAGATTGGCTGAAAGAGCGCCACGAAGACCCTGCCGCCTACGACATTTTGTTTCACCAAAGACCAGCACCACCTGGATCAGGTCAGGTAATGGTAATAGAAATTGAACTCCGCCGCAAAGATGGTCAGTCGGTTGATTCTTGGCTACAGGAAGAAGTGAACCGTCACGCCTAATGCTGAGGCGATCGCACCCATAAAGCCAGTCTTGCTCTTTGCGCTGGTTCAATATGGCAACAACTTTGTGCCTGTGAGGACACTCACTCTGTAGCTTTAAAATTACAACCGCTCAGATTTCCCCGGAACTGGCGAGATTCGAGTCCTCGACCTACCGCTTAGGCGACGGTAACAACGCCCTCTGTGAAGGAATTTTGAGTCATCACAATCGCCCTTCGCTGTAAATCGATAGTTTCAACCGTGCGATCGCACCTTTATCCCGTGCTGAATTTATACTTTGATGCTTGTTCGCGCTTGATAAAGCTGCACAATCCGATCGACGACTTCAGCAATACTAAGATCATCGGTTTGGATTTCGATCGCGTCCTCTGCCTGACGTAAAGGCGCTAAGGCACGGGTGCTGTCCTTGCGATCGCGATCGTAAATTGCCTGCTCTAGCTCATCCAGGCTGATTTCGTCTTTGCCCTGGTTTTTTAGATCTTGCTGCCGACGACGTGCCCGTTCTTGCACCGAAGCTGTCAGGAACAGCTTGAGTTCTGCATCAGGAAAGACATACGTGCCGATATCGCGACCATCAATGACAATGCCGCCATCTTTGCCATGCCGTCGCTGCTGGCGCACCAGTGCATGGCGAACGATCGGTTGAGCGGCGATCGCAGACACATTCGACGTGACTTCCAAACTCCGAATTGCCTGTGTTACATCCTGACCATCGATAGCAACACTAATGGCTGCTGGCGAACCACTGATAGCAATCTCACACTGACTCACCAATTCTGCAATGCTGGGTTCATCGTTAATGGCGATCCCAGACTGTAAGACTAACCAGGTGAGCGCACGGTACATCGCTCCTGTATCCAGGTAGAGTAAATCGAGTACTTGCGCTGCTTGACGTGCTGCGGTCGATTTGCCAGCACCAGCGGGACCATCGATCGCCACAATGGGCTTCCGGGCAGACAGCACTAGATTATCAATCAGGCGAGTTCTACCCACGTGAGCGGCGATGGCTAATAAGCCTGTTTCTTCAACCATATCTAAAGGCTCCAACGTTGAGGGATGAACAAGTTCGATATATTCAGGGGCGATCGCTGGGATGCTTCCCAACTCTGTTTTAACGGCTTTGATCAACATTTCACTCACCCGATCGCCTGACCGAAACGCCTGTTCAGCAGCACGTAACCCGCGATAAAGAACGGCTGCCTGCGCCCGCTGCTCTGCGGTCAAATACTGATTCCGCGAACTGAATGCCAGTCCACTCGGTTCACGCACAGTGGGGCAACCAACAATGGTCACAGGTAGATTCAGGTCTGCAACAAGTCGCTGCATCATTGCCAACTGCTGAGCATCCTTCTGCCCAAAATAGGCGCGCTGCGGTTGAACAATGTTCAGCAATTTGGTCACGATCGTCGCCACGCCTTGAAAATGCCCCACCCGCGATCGACCACATAGAGCAGAGAGCATCGCTTCAGGGGGAATGACTTGGGTTGGGTAGGTGAGAGGGAGAGGGAGAGGGAGAGAGTTTTGAGTAGCGCTTGGCGCCGCGTTGCTAGAGAGTTTTGAGTTTTGAGTTTTGAGGGCTGACTCCCCACTCCCCACTCCCATCTCCCCCACACTCGGCGCAAAAACCACATCCACGCCTGCTTGCTCACAGAGCGCCTGATCTTGCTCTAACGTGCGGGGGTACTGCTGAAAATCTTCAGTCGGTCCAAACTGAAGTGGATTCACAAAAATGCTGACCACGATGAGTTGATTCTCTCGGCGTGCTTTTTGAATCAGGCTCAGATGCCCTGCGTGCAGTGATCCCATAGTGGGAACTAGCCCGATCGAACCCGCTGCCTCTGTCGAAGCTGATGTGCCTGTTGCTGAGCGATCGAAGAGAGGTTGACCGGAGCGACAGCGGTTGAGATAGCAGCGCAATCCGGCAACGGTTTTGAACAAACGCACCGCAACCCCCAAAAATGATTGATGTTTTGTTGAGAAGGCGAATGCCTCACACCCCAAACCTGAATTTCCCTGTTAAGCGTACCAACAAGACTGCTGCTGCTGCCACTCAAAACGGTATGCCATGCCGCTGCTCATTTTAGCTAACAGCGTTAGGATGTCGTCTGTAGGCTCTTCTTCACACAGCTATGAACTTTTTCACCCAAATGTTACATCTGCTTGGTTCGGGCGCTGCTGCGTACATCACCGCCCGCAATATGCGCGACCCGCTCACGCGTCCTAACACGTTGGCAAGCCTACAACTGGCTGAATCCGGTTCGGTTCCGTATCTAGAAGCATTGCGCGATCGTGCCGCTGCTGAAGGGGATGTCTGGCTGGCAGAACGACTGACTCGCCACGCTAACGATGAGCGTCGTCACGGGCAAATCTTTGCCCATGCCCTGAAGCAACTCAACAAACAGGTAATCGATTTCAAAAATGTGCCCAAACCAGCGGCAGAAACATCCGGTGAAAAAAAACGCAATCCGTTCTTTGATGCTTACTTTGAAGGCTATACTCCGGAAGCGTTAAAGCCAGAGGCGATCGACTGGATTTCCTTTCTAGCAAGCACCTACATTTTAGAACTGGATGCCAGCAAAGACTTTGTACGCATGGCAAACGTGCTGCCAGAGGATGAACCCGTGAGCGCGAATCTCAAGAAAGGCATTCTCAGCGTCGCCAGCGACGAAACGGGGCACGCTGCCTATCTGCGAGAAGCGTTAGGGCGACGGTTGCCCGCTGGCGAAGTCGATGCGGTGATCAACTCCTGGCGGACGCGCAAAGTCAACGCTATTCTCGCCATGGTGGGTAGCTTCATTCAAAAGAGCGGCCAATCCCCGTCCCTCGTCCAAGATGGCGTGCCGACTGAGATGTCAGAAGCTCCAGAACCAGCTCTCGCAGCGTAGAGGCTTGGTCAAAACATTGACTGTAGGGACGTTACATGTAACGTCCCTACGTAAGCATCGCGTTAGAATACCAGAGTGATTCGCGTACTCTGTTTATGCAAGCTCCTCCGCTTTCTCCTCCAAAGCCTGGTCAATACTGGCAGTGGCAACAACAACCGATTTATTACGTCAAAGCCGGAACGCGTCAAGCGCAACGTCCACCCCTGCTCTTGATTCACGGGTTTGGCGCGTCTACCGACCACTGGCGCAAGACGATCGCTGGGTTGAGCGAAGACTTTGAAGTCTGGGCGATCGACCTCTTGGGGTTTGGGCGATCGGCTAAACCCGATTGGGCGTACAGCGGCGACTTATGGCGCGACCAGCTTCATGACTTTATTACACAGGTCATCGGTCAGCCTGCTGTTTTGGTCGGCAATTCACTGGGAGGCTATGCTGCCCTCTGCGTCGCGGCTCAGCGTCCAGAGTCGGCGGCAGGGCTGGTGCTCGTCAACAGTGCGGGTCCCTTTACCGACCTTCAGGGCACTACCAAACCCGACCCTACACGCGAGGTAATGGGCAAAATGGTGCAAACACTGTTCCGTCAAGATTGGGCGAGTTTTCTGTTATTTCAATATGTGCGCCAGAAAGCACTCATCCGCAAAACCTTAGAAAAGGTCTACTTAGACCAAACGGCTGTTACAGAGCAACTTGTGGAGGAAATCTACCAGCCGTCCTGCGATCCGGGTGCGCCCAAAGTCTTTGCCTCGGTCTTCCGCACGCCTCAAGGTGAAAAGGTCGATGTGTTGCTCGGTCAACTCACTTGCCCATTGCTCATGCTCTGGGGCGAAGCCGATCCCTGGATTAACGCCAGAGAGCGAGGCGAAAAGTTTCGCCAGTATCAGCCCCAACTCACCGAGTACTATCTGCTTGCGGGTCACTGTCCCCACGATGAGGTGCCCGATCAAGTAAACGAATTGCTGCGATCGTGGATCACCGCTGCACTTTAGGCGATCGCAAATAAAGCTCAAAGCACCATGCTCTGAAATGTTGTGGGCAGACCTCAGGGCACGGTGCGTGAACCTCCAACCTACTCCTACGGAGAAGCAAGCTACAACGTTGAATCTTAGACATTACTTCAGCTCTTGATGCCCGTCGTTGCAATGCCGCGCATAAACTGGCGCTGACCGAGCAAAAAGAGCACCACCACCGGAAGCGTTGCAATCACAACTGCTGCCATCAGCAACGACCAATTATTGGTAAATTGCTCCTGAAATGATGCCAGGGCTAGTTGCACGGTTCGCAGTTCAGGTTGCGTCGTAAACACCAGCGGCTTAAACAGGTCATTCCACTCACCAATAAAGGTGAACAGAAAGAGTGTGACCAATGCCGGACGCGCCAGGGGCAACATGATACGCCAAAGAATTTGGAATCGATTTGCGCCATCGATCGCCGCTGCTTCCTCCAGCTCCACTGGAATCGTCTGAAAGTACTGTCGCAGAAGAAAAATACCGAATCCGTTGGCGATCGTTGGTAAAATCAACGCCCCATAGGTATTGATCAAGTGCCCCCACTTCAGCACCAAAAAAATGGGGATCACCAACATCTGAAACGGGATCACTAGCGTTGCCAGCATGATCAGCAAAAGCGCCTGTCTGCCACGAAACTGCAAGCGTGCCAGAACATAGCCTGCTAAGGCAGAGGTTACAATCTGTCCGCCAGTCACCAGCAGCGCCACAAGAGTAGAATTTGCAAATGCCAGCAGAAAGTTTCCTTGGAGCCACGCTTGACGGTAGTTTTGCCAAGTCCAGCCAGGGGCACTACCCGTCTGTGCGGTGGCTGACGTAAATGAGGTGACTGCAACAATGCCGAGCGGCAGCAACACTAAACCAGCACCCGCTAAAAGCAACATCATGGAGGCGATCGCAAGTAAGCTGCTTAACCCCCTTATTGGCAATGCTTTAGTAATAGTCTGAAGCATAGCTTGGCAAGTGAACGATGGGGCACAAAGTAAGCTGGCAAAAAATAAGCTGGCAAAAAGCTGAGCGCTCTGGCTTCTTGTGGAGCTTGTGGCAGTACATCTGCTGACCTGGACGGCAACCAGAAAGATGAGAGCAATACTACGGTACCTCTAATCTGTGCTTTTCCCTAACCGATGCAACGAAGGAAAGACGACTGGTAGGGATTCTACAGCACTGTTTTCGTGAGCGGGAACCGAATCTTCGGTTAATTGGTCGATCCCTTACAGGAAAGAGCTAAAGTGATGTAAGCACGAATTCTAAACTTTCGTTGCATTGCATCCAATTTCTTACCCTAATCGTCCCAACGCCGAGCAACTATCGGCTGCATTCTTGAGGAGACAATAGACTTATGCCGCAGCTTGAGGCTAGTGCAGCAATTGATTTTTACAGTGAAACCTACAAAGATGCTTACAGTCGTATTAATGCGATCGTGATCGAGGGTGAGCAGGAAGCCAACGACAACTACATGAGACTGGCAGACCTGCTTCCAGACCAAAACGATCAGTTGCTGAGCCTAGCAAAAATGGAGAATCGCCACAAAAAAGGCTTTGAAGCTTGTGGGCGCAATCTCAAGGTCACGCCCGATTTAGAGTTTGCTCGTGAGTTCTTCTCCAAACTGCATGAAAACTTTCAGGTTGCTGCGGCTCAGAACAACATTGTGACCTGTCTCTTAATTCAGTCGCTCATCATCGAATGTTTTGCGATCGCGGCTTATAACATCTACATTCCCGTTGCCGACGACTTTGCCCGTAAGATCACTGAAGGGGTTGTCAAGGAAGAGTACAGCCACCTCAACTTTGGCGAAGAATGGTTGAAAGCAAATTTTGAGACCGCCAAGGCAGAACTGGAAACCGCAAACCGTCAGAATCTACCGCTAGTGTGGCAAATGCTTAATAAGGTAGAGCAGGATGCACATGTTCTTGGCATGGAAAAAGAGTCGCTCGTTGAAGACTTCATGATTCAATATGGCGAAGCCTTGGAAAACATTGGCTTTAGCACTCGTGAAATCATGCGGATGTCTGCTCTCGGTCTTTCAGCAGCCTAACCTCTTCTTTAGACGAAGCTAAGCTGAGTGTTCGGTTTGATAACCCGTCTCTTTAGTGGTTCGTCTCTAAAGAGTGCGTCTCGACGCGATGTCGCTGATGTGACGTTAGCAGCGGCGAATTCTGCTCCTCTCCAGCTTCGTGATGCTTTCAAACGCAAACACTTGAGGGAGTGGATCGCGATCGTGGTTCACTCCCGCCGCCGCTCATCGCATCATGAGTAGTTCAGGCTCTCGACATTCAAGTTGAGTATAAATTGGTATTTTTGGGCACCATCTCTCAGTGCTCTTTGGAGTTTGCTCATCAGTAAAGCCGTTTTCATCAAAATTCTCTAAGTTTCGCAGAGTTGTTCATGTTTGGTTTAATTGGTCATCTCACAAGTCTAGAACACGCTCAATCAGTCGCCGAAGAGCTGGGGTATCCAGAGTACGCTAACCAAGGTCTTGACTTTTGGTGCAGTGCTCCCCCACAAATCGTCGATACAATCAAGGTCACTAGCATTACAGGGCAGACAATCGAAGGTCGATATGTTGAATCCTGCTTTCTACCTGAAATGCTGGCTGCCCGTCGCATTAAAGCCGCTACGCGCAAGATTATCAACGCGATGGCGCACGCCCAGAAACACGGTATTAACATCACTGCGCTGGGTGGCTTTTCGTCCATCATCTTTGAAAACTTCAATTTGCAGCAAATTCGGCAAGTCCGCAACGTCATGTTGGAGTTTGAGCGCTTCACCACAGGCAATACTCACACGGCGTACATTATCTGCCGTCAGGTTGAGCAAGCATCGCAGGCATTGGGCATTAACCTTTCTACAGCGACTGTTGCCGTCTGTGGCGCGACGGGTGACATTGGCAGTGCTGTCTGCCGCTGGCTCAACGCTCGTACTGATGTAGCTGAACTCTTGCTGATCGCGCGCAATCAGGAACGGCTCCAGGTACTACAGGATGAACTCGGTCGCGGCAAAATTCTCGATCTGCAAGAAGCCTTACCGCAGGCAGACATCATTGTTTGGGTCGCCAGTATGCCCAAAGGCGTAGAGATTGATCCAGCCACATTGAAACAGCCTTGTCTGTTGATCGATGGCGGCTACCCCAAAAACCTTGCCACCAAAGTACAGCGATCGGGCATCCAAGTTCTTAATGGCGGCATTGTCGAGCATTCGCTCGACATTGACTGGCGCATCATGAAGATCGTCAACATGGATATTCCCGCCCGCCAGCTTTTTGCCTGTTTCGCCGAGTCAATGCTCCTCGAATTTGAAAAGTGGCACACAAACTTTTCCTGGGGACGCAACCATATTACGGTAGAGAAAATGGAACAGATTGGTGAAGTCTCGGTCAAGCATGGCTTTAGCCCGTTGCTTGTCTAGTTGCCGACAATTTGATTTTAAGAACCGCAGGCACTCTTAAACACCTCAGCTTTGACCCTGTGTCACGTCACTAGAATATTGGTTGCCAGTGCTTTGAACCCCTGGCAACTTATGATGCACTCATGCAGCCGTTCGCTATTTAGGAGAACGGCTTAGGCGCTTGTGCAAGAGCAACTTACGTGGGTGCCGCAAAAACCAGCAATGCCAAAAGGAATCAGGTCGCTGCGCCTCATAGCCAGCTTTGATATATAGCTGTCTCGCTTGATGGTTATCTTCCATCACATGCAGGTAAAGGTTTTGAAAGCCCAAGTCTAGAGCGATCGTCTCACAGGCATCCAAAAGCTTCTGTGCAACCCCTTGTCTACGGGATAGCGAACGCACAGCCAAATTGGAAAGATAGGGATAAGGCAGGCTGCGAAATTGAAACGGGTTGGTTGAACGAAGGGAAAGTTCAACCGTTCCCGCCAAAGTTGACCTATCGTTTGGCGCTATCACCATAGCAACGAGACATACGTAGTCTGATGGTAGCGCTCGTAGACGAGAGCGTATGTCCTCGTATACACCCATTCGAAGAATCGGGAAAAACCAACGCATCAGACCCGTGCGAGGGTAAAAGCTATCAGAAAGAACCTCAACAAGATCCGCTAGATCATTTAGTTGCGCAGGGCGGACAGAGAAGGTTAGAGGATTAAGAGACACTCCGTAAAATGCTGCTGGTTACAGTTGGAGAACAAACGTAAAACAAACCCGTTAAGTCGACGGACGACTTTTAGCTCATCAGAGCAAACATGCCACCGCCTTAGAGTGCAAGACGATGAAATGTTTACTTCGTCTGCGTGACAGCAGATGAACCGCTCGTGACGCTAACCGTATCAAGGACTGATCAGCTCACTCTCTTGGCTGTAGACATAAGCCAAGAGAGTCATGACACAGAGTTACTTGCCAATGCGAGGAGGTTCACGGAAGGCGATCGCAAAAAAGAGAACGCCGATCGCGAGTGTAATAATCAAAATGTAAGCAACGCTTTCCATACTAAAATCTCTCGCTTGTTTGCTAAGGGTAGTCTATGAACGAAACAGAGAAAGGGACTCACAACTGCTGCTAACGATCAGCAATGCTAACGTTCCGCAGATGAGTTGTATGCCCCTTTTGAAAGCAAACGTTACGACAGAAGTCTACACAGCTTCTTTGCGGCGAGTACTCTTGTCACCCACTTTCTGGAAGAAGCCCCACTCCACTTGCTCTTCGGAAAGGTCTGGGTCAACACCCGCAAACACATCACGGAAGATGGTACGAGTACCGTGCCAGATATGACCAAAGAAGAAGAGCAATGCAAAGACGGCATGTCCAAAGGTGAACCAACCCCGCGGACTGGTGCGGAACACCCCATCTGAGTTCAACGTTTCGCGATCGAATGTGAACGGCTCACCCAACTGGCTAGCGCGTGCATAGCGCTTCACGGTTGCCGGATCCTTAAACGTTTGACCGTCCAGCTCGCCGCCGTAGAAGCTAGCCGTGACACCATTCTGCTCAAAGCTGTATTTTGATTCTGCCTTGCGGAACGGAATATCTGCCCGCACAATCCCTTCTTTGTCAGTTAAAACGACTGGAAAGTTCTCAAAGAAGTTAGGTAAGCGACGAACCGATAGCTCTCGCCCTTCACTGTCCTTGAAAACTGGATGTCCTAACCACGATTGAGGAATGCCGTCACCCTTGTTCATCTGTCCAGTGCGGAACAAACCGCCCTTGGCAGGGCTGTTGCCTACGTAATCGTAGAATGCCAGCTTTTCAGGGATGGCTGAGTAGGCATCTGACAGACTGGCACCGTTAGCCAAATTAGTCTGAACACGTCGATCGATCTCCTGCTTGAAGAAGCTACTATCCCACTGATAGCGAGTGGGCCCAAACAGCTCGATCGGGGTCGTCGCACTGCCAAACCACATCGTACCAGCCACAATAAACGCTGCAAAAAACACTGCCGCAATGCTGCTGGCTAGAACCGTTTCAATATTCCCCATGCGCAACGCCTTATAGAGACGCTCCGGTGGACGAACACTCAAGTGAAACAGCCCCGCGATAATGCCAACAATGCCTGCCGCAATATGATGCGCCACAACTCCACCAGGGTTGAAGGGATTGAAGCCTGCTGGACCCCACTCAGGCGCTACAGGCTGAACGCTGCCAGTCAGACCATATGCATCAGAAACCCACATCCCAGGACCAAACAGACCTGTTAAGTGGAACGCGCCGAAGCCAAAGCAGAGTAGACCAGACAAGAACAAATGAATGCCAAACATCTTCGGCAGGTCTAGCGCTGGCTCACCAGTCCGAGGGTCTCTAAAAAGCTCCAAGTCCCAGTAAACCCAATGCCAGCAAGCAGCTAAAAACAACAGACCGGAAAGAACAATGTGTGCAACAGCAACACCCTCAAACGACCAAAAACCAGTGTTAACACTAGTCTCGCCCGTGATGCTCCACCCACTCCAAGAACCTGTGACACCTAGACGGGCCATAAACGGCAACACGAACATTCCCTGTCGCCAGATTGGGTTCAAGACCGGGTCACTGGGGTCAAAGATTGCTAGCTCGTAGAGCGCCATCGATCCCGCCCAGCCTGCTACAAGAGCAGTGTGCATTAGGTGTGCAGCAATCAGCCGTCCGGGATCATTGATAAGGACAGTATGTACTCGGTACCAGGGTAGTCCCATTTGACTACGCTCCTCCTTGTGAATAGCTTTAGTTCAACGTATTCCTAAACATTTTATTAAAGCGCCGGACATTGGTAAATGTACCAGGTCTGAGACTACTTCAACGTCGCACTCCTCGCTCTGGTCTTTGATTCGGTCTTCTAACAAGGTCGAATCTTAGTCTACTAGCCAGGTCTATGAAAATGAAAGCGTATAAAGAAGTGTAACCACTGTCAGAACCGATTGCAAGCAAAAGGAGCTTCTGAAACAGTTTTGAGGAAAGCAGGCGTATTCTTGTAAACTTGTGTAACAGCTATGGTTCACCCATCTACTCCAACGTGGTGTGAAACGTTGGGAAGACCCTCCATGGGAAGACCCTCCATGCAAAGCTGCGTTAGCTTAATCAAATGTAGCTTTGCGTCTAGAGATATTGATCGACCAGAGCCTTTTAGGTTCTTCGGTCTACTCTCTTCCACCTGCTTGACTTCTCTGTTGGAGTAGGGATCAAATGAATGCAAACCAGTGCATCGCGATCGCAAACCGTAAACCATTCGGTTGCAGCGATCGCACTCGTTCTCTCAAAGGAAATCGTTGATGACTATTAAGTTTCTAAAAGAAGACCGAGAAGTCGTTGTGGCGGATGGTGCAAACTTGAGACTCAAAGCCATAGAGAACCGCATCGACATTTATACCCTGGTCGGGAAAATGACCAACTGTGGCGGGTATGGACAATGCGGAACTTGCATTGTCGAAATTGTCGATGGCATGGAAAACCTTTCGCCTCCTACTGAAACGGAACAGAAAAAGCTGAAGAAGAAGCCGAGCACTTACCGGTTAGCGTGCCAGACGCTTGTGCATGGTGCTGTCACAGTTAAGACTAAACCATCCACCAAATGATCTTGGTAACTTCGATCGCGACGATCCAGGCTCCCCGCTTGAAATTGACGCAGGGATCATGAGCGAACAAAAACAAAGTTTACGAGAGATGCAGGACGACTGGCAAATTTTTACTCTCTGAAGGATTATCGTACAAGTGGTATCCTGGTATTTATCGATGCAGCACTAATTAATTGGGCAAGTCTTATGCAAGTCAACGATTTGGGGTTTATTGCAAGCATCCTTTTTGTCTTGGTTCCATCTGTGTTTCTACTCATCCTTTACATCCAAACCGCGAGCAGTAATGCCAACAAAGATTCTTGAGGATGCCCTTCAGCATTCCTTACGCATTGAGCGCTAGAGGCAGATGTCTTTGGCGCTTTTTGCGATCGCTGTTGTGGCGCTAGTCTCCAGAGTGTGCGGCGGTCTAGGCTCTTGAGCGATGCACCATTTAGCCGATAAAGTAGGCTGCACTACATTGCCAAACAATCACTCCTCTACGGAGCGTCACCACGAGCGCTGACGTACAGATTGACTTTAATCGATCGTCTCAACAGCGGCAGTAGAGTCCGAGCGAGCGAAGATTGACTCAACGTCTCCATCCGCTAAGTCTTGAAACTTGGTTAGCAATGACTGTAGCTTCATGCGGTGAATGTAGGGCCAGCCGCCAGAGGCTTCAATGTCCTTCAGTAAGCTATACAGCGCCTGACGGCTATCGGGTAAAGACTCTTGAAAGAACGTATCACGGATTTCCTGGTGTAATCCCTCTAACGTCCTTAGCAGTGCCAGTAACGCCAGATTATCCCCCTGCCGGCTGCTAGCCAGGTGCCGGATGGTTTCACCAACAGACTGTAGCTTAGATTCAAATTCAAGCTGCTCTGCCTCAAAGCGATCGCGATTGCTCATTAAAGTAGATACCTATAAACGCCATCAGACCATTTATAACCGCATAGCCATCTTAATTAGATGGGGTACAGAAGTCGAACCCTTGACGGGGAGGCAGCTACTAGCCATCCCTGATATCGAGACTAATTTTGTTGCTCCAAGTCAAAGTAAAGGCTGCATTGCCATGTAAAATTTAAGGTGAAACCTTTGTTAAATCATTCCGGGGCATGAGAGCTTAGTCAAGTGTAGGTGTGGTTCAATCTGTCTCTTCAAGCCTTAGCTATGACTTTAGACGGTCGGCATCTGGGCTTTCCTGGAGATTTCTGCCCGCTGTCATGATTTATTGAAGGGGCACTCCTCCTGCCTTAATGAATGAAGACCACTGAAACCCGGTTCTGGCTTGCACTGGCAAAAAAATATTTACGTTGATATTGAGGTTTTCATGGGGTACCGCGCTTTAACCGTTGCACTTCTGGCAGTTTGCTTCAGCCTACTGGCTGCTTTTGCTACCAGCCCAGCCCTTGCTAAAGAAGCTCTAACCTACGATCAAATTCGAGGTACAGGCTTAGCCAACAGTTGTCCTTTGCTGGAAGAAACGTCTCGTGGGTCGATTGCGATCGATCCTAATCAGGCTTACTCACTAAACTCTCTTTGCTTACAGCCGACGAGTTTTATGGTTAAGGAAGAATCTGCGAACAAGCGACAAAAAGCAGAGTTTGTTTCCGCCAAATTAATGACCCGTTATACCTCTAGCATTGAGTCGGTAGAGGGCAAGCTCAACGTCAATCCTGATGGCAGCCTCACCTTTGTTGAGCAAGATGGCATTGACTTCCAAGCTATTACTGTCCAGCTTCCTGGTGGTGAGCGGGTGCCGTTTCTCTTCACCATTAAAAGTCTAGTTGCAACGACTCAGCCTGGGTTAAGCAGCATCAGCACATCAACTGATTTTGAAGGCATATTCAAGGTTCCCTCCTACCGCACCTCCAATTTTCTTGACCCCAAAGGACGTGGTTTGACCGCTGGCTACGACAACGCGGTGGCGCTTCCAGGGCAGGCAGATGATGAAGAGCTGGCAAAGGAAAATACTAAGCGCTTTCAGCTTGACAAAGGTAAGATTTCGTTGCGGGTTGCCAGAATTGATAACGTGACGGGCGAAATCGCAGGCACGTTTGAAAGCGAACAGCCTTCTGAAACCGATATGGGTTCCAAAAAAGCCAGTGATGTTAAGATTCGTGGACTCTTCTACGCACGCATTGAACCAACTGCCGTCTAAATGTCTTTGGTTTAACCCGCAGTGCCCCTCCGTGAAAGTGCTGAGCCGTTCAATAAAAACACTCAGTACTTTCACAAAGCGCCTCTCCTGAGACATCGTTAACGATCGGCTGTGAGACCTGAGAGTATTCTTCTCGATCAACCTTCCACCATTGGTGCAAGCGGCAGCATAAACAGTTTTATACTTCACGATTCAGGTGCTATTCAAATGGCGCTGTTCAAATTGCTTGGGGGCTTCATGCCCCTTTTTTGTTTTGTGCCCTAATATTCTCACAAAGCTTGGAGTCATGTCTGCCATCAGCATTCGTCAGGACACTGGCTTCAACGGAGGCGTGAGGTTGCTTGCCCCAAACTAGGAGCGACATCTCTGCACCTTGTCTGAAACAATTTGACTACTGCCATACAGCAAAGCGATCGTCTTGTGGGGAGCAGAAATTAGTTTTTGCTCCTTTACCTTTCCGTAGTATGAATGAGGCTCACGGTATGTTTCTGGGAGAGTAATCTGTTTATGTAAAATCTCGATTGGCAAAACGCGGCTTCAGCCCTTGGCAAAAATTCGCCGTTCGATCGGACTATCCTTCTTGTGACCAAATCCGTAGAAATGCCGTTGCTCCTGGTCTACAGAAACGAATAGGGTTAGCTTGCAACGGTAGGGCAGCATAAAACTTGGTTACATCAAAAAGGCTGAGTTTGACCCAATGCTTGTACTGCCGTTCCTAGCCAAGTTGTCAGTCGTTTGAAAGACTCTATACTCTTGAGTGTAAGTTTTCGATCAGTGTGCCCTGCTGAGCATCAAATAGACTGTGTTTGAATCGTCCTGATGTCACTTGCTCTACCGACTGAAATTCGTCATGCTTACGACAACCAACTGTGAATTGAAAAGCGAGAGTTTGCAACTTCTGCGCTCTTATCAGCAAGCGCCCTGTCTACAGGTTCGTAATCAATTAGTTGAACTTAATATTGGTTTAGTCCGAAAAGAAGCGCATCATTGGCTGCACCAATGCACCGAATGTTACGAGGATTTGCTTCAGGTTGGTTCGATTGGTTTGATTCGAGCGATCGAACGCTTCGATCTCTCGAAAGGGCACGCCTTCAGTTCATTTGCCATTCCTTATATTCGGGGCGAGATTCAGCATTATCTGCGTGACAAAAGCCCTTCTGTGCGTATTCCCCGGCGCTGGCAGGCGCTCGAGCGGCAGGCGGCACTGGCAGTGCGTGATTTGCAGGGTAAGCTGAAACGTCAGCCGCTAGATGTAGAGATTGCAGCGGCGATCGACATCAGTTTGGCGGAATGGCAAGAAGTGAAGTTAGCCTGCCGCAACCGTGCCATGCTCAGCTTAGATGCACCTGTACGTGACGAGGACGACGGTGCAGCATCGTTAGGGGAATTGGTGCCAGATACCCAATATCGCAGTTTTCAACTGGCGCAAGAAGATCAGCTTCGGTTGCAACAGTCACTCGTGCAGCTAGAGAATCGGACGCGCGAAATTTTGGAGTTTGTCTTTCTTCATGATCTCACCCAAAAAGAGACCGCCGATCGCCTGGGCATCAGTGCTGTAACCGTTTCGCGTCGGGTCAAAAAAGGCTTGGAGTCACTTCAGAAGCTAATGGTGGGGGCGGAAGATTGAATTTTTCGGCATTGTGAACCGTTTCGGTGAGGTACATGGCAGGAGCACTCGATCGAGCGCTCCTGCCCTTTCTTGTCTTGATTGAGGCATTCCGATTGAATGAGACACGAGCGCTAGGACTCAGGCGCTTGTGGCAGGGTAAACCAAAAGCTTGCACCCTCACCAGGCGCACTAATCGCACCAATTTGCCCCCCGTGAGCTGTGATGATTTGGCGGCAAAGGTAGAGACCTAGACCAATGCCAGTCGAGCGACGGGCGCGGGTGCCGCGAACGTAACGCTCAAAGAGGGAATCGCACTCACTGGGAGTCATGCCAACGCCATCGTCCTGAACACTACAGCGGATCATGTCGTCCTCAATCTTGGCGCTTAAGGTTACATGCAGTTTTGGCGGGTTATGTTTGAGAGCATTTGTGAGCAGGTTTTCAAACACGCGCCGAATGAGAGTCGGATCAGCCGTTACGGGCGGCAGTTCGGGCGGAACTTGCTTGATCAGCGTTGCCTGATTTTCGACCAGCAAGGCGGCAAGATCCTCCACGATCGTCTGCACCAGAGGACTCAAAGGCAGTCGCTCGCAGTGTAAATTCATGCCCCACGCTTCGCTTGAGTGTGCCTCCAGAAGGGAATTGATCATGCCGAGCTGGCGATCGCTGCTTTGTGCCATGCGTTCCAAAATAGAGCGCGAAATGATGACAGAATCGCCCGACTTTTGCTGTAAGTTTTTGAGTACCATCATGGTGCCCATGATGGGTGTCCGCAGATCATGAGAAACAGCGTTCAGAAAGTCGTCTTTGGTCTGACTGAGTTCCTGAAGTTCCTGCATATTCTGCTGTAGCTGGGCTGTGCGCTCCTGTACCTGCTGTTCCAGGTTGGCGGCGAGGGTTTGCACTCGCTGGTATAGTTCTGCTTGTTGAAGGGCGATCGCCACCTGCACGGCTAGCTGTTCTAAGAGCTGAATCTCAAAGGCTGCCCAGTGACGCGGTTGATCGCACTGATTGGCAACCAGTACGCCGAAAAAGTCATCGCCAAGCATAATAGGCACTCCAAGACTGGCTTTAATGTGGCAGCGCGTGTAGTAAGTGGCTAACAAGGGTGATAATTTGGCGTTGGCAGTATCGTCAATTGCCTGCACTTGCCCTTGGGCGAAGAGTGCCCGGATTTCGCGCAGGTAAAGGTCGTCTACGATCCAGGTGAGGATTGATCCCCATTCTGGAGCCGCGGACTCGGCGACAATTTTGCCCTGCCAGTTCGCGTCGATTTGACCAATAAAAACACGATCGACCTTCAAAAATTGACGCACTTCGGCTACGGTCGTCGTGAGAATTTGATCCAGGTTGAGCGATCGCCGAATGCGGAGGGCAATGAGCCCCAGGAGGCGATCGCGATCAGCATTTGCCTGTAGCTGAGCCGCCGCCCGCTTGCGTTGCGTAATTTCGCGCACAATGGCTAGCACTTCATCCTTGCCGCTCACAACCAGGCGGGCTTCATAATCGCGCAGTTCACCCCGGTTGAGCAGTTGGTATTCAAAAATTTGGATCTCGCCAGTTTCTAGCGCGCGATCGATGTATGTCATGCGCTGCTGGGCAGTTTCGGGCGGTAACACCTCATAGACGGTTTTGCCGATCATGGTGCTTGGCAAGAGAGCAAAATCGCTCTCTTGATCCGCTTTGCAGTCTAGATAGACCCCGTCTCGCCGAATGCGAAACATCATATCGGGCATTGCATTCAAAAACGCTAGATTCCGCCCTTCACTGATTTGGAGCGCTTCTTCTGTGCGCTTGCGATCGGTAATATCAGTGGTGTCCGTTAGCAGGCAAGAGACCCCTTGTAGACGCACAATTTCTGCTGATAGGAGTGCCACACCAATTTCACCAGACTTGCGGCGAAACTTCATTTCCAGGTTCCGCACCGAGCCAGACTCCTGAAGAATCTGCAACATTCTGGTACGGGCAGCTAAATCGACCCAAATATTCAACTCAGTGACGGTAAGCCCGATCGCATCCTCTCTCTGATAACCTGTGACCTGCAAAAAGCTATCGTTTACGTCAATAACGCGGGCTAGAGAGGCAGTCTCTAGAGTTGTGAGGGTCATTGCGGTCGGACTGCACCGAAAGACGATGGAAAATTTTTCCTCTGATTCGCGGAGGGCTTGCTCCGATCGCTTCCGTTCGGTAATGTCTAGAATGTAGCCTTCGTAGGCGATGACTCCCTGCTCGTTGTAGATCAGGCTACAAAAGTCATACACCCAGCGCACATCGCCATCTGCCTTGACGATGCGGTAATCTTGCTCAATGCTAGTCAACTTTGCGGCACCACTAGACTCAACTTCCGCAGACACCCTCGCGGCATCTTCAGGGTAAATAATGTCGCCGTAGAGGAGTCTGCCGCCCATCAAAGCTTCTGGCTGGTAGCCAAACTGTCTGACGTTGGCAGAGACATATTCCACCGGAAAGCCTGGTTGTGCTAACCACCGAAAGACGACAACTGAGCCTTCCGCAAAGAGGCGACGTTCACGATCGCTCGTTTGTTCTGCCTGTCTGCGCACCGTTACATCCGTTAACACAGCTAAGGAACGGATGATTGTCCCGTTAGCATCTCGTTCTGCGATCGCAGACAGCAAAACGTCCATCACTTTGCCATTCTGCTTCACGAACTGATAAGGTACATCGCTACACGTGCCTGTTTTAAAGTAGTCTGGCAGCACAACCGCTTCGGCGTGATGACGCGACGCTGGGGTCATAAACTCTACTGCTTTGCGCCCCAAGACCTCACCGCGCGTGTACCCCATCGAAGCTAGCCAATGCTCACTCACACTAAGCAGGCAGCCCTGGCTATCGATCGATTGCAACATCGCAGGTGTGTTGTTGTAGAGCGATCGATAGCGATCTTCGCGCTCACGCAGGGCTTGCTCTGTGCGCTTGCGTATGGTGATGTCGCGCTCAATGCCTAAGACTTCCGACTCACCACTTACCACCAGACGCACTTCATAAGCCCGCAGTGCTCCCAGGTCTGGTTCCCAAGGGCTAGGAAGTTGGTATTCCAGGGTCTGTAGTTCGCCAGAGTCAAGGGTACGGGCGATCGCAGCCAAACAGCGTTGGGCGATATCCTCTGGTAAAAACTCACGTAGATTTGTGCCTACGATCGTGTCGCGGCTGAAACCATGAGCCGCATCTTCTGGCGTACCTTTGAAATCCAGGCTGTCACCATTGCGGTTGACCAGAAACACGCGATCGGGCAATGCCTGCAAAATGGCTTCATACCAAATTTGGCGTGGTGGCGCTGGTTGAGCAGGCAGCGTCGAATATTTTGCCAGAACGCGTTGAAGACGCTCAAAGGCTGCCCCGTCCTGACAGCACTCCCGTATTACCTGTAAGTCAACCGGGTCAAAAATCATCATCAATGCCTGCCCGTAATGCTACCGCTGATGGCTTCTGGTCATCTACTGCTTCTCTAACTTATCTTCCTGGTAAAACTGGCGTGCGATCGGTTTCATCGGGAAGAATTTAAGCCGATCGCATTGTGGCAGCACTCACCGACATCGCGCTCCTGCTTAAGTAGTTGAAAAATAATCGTGCGTTTGCCCGTGGAGCGGGTATCATCACGGTCAACTTTCCCTCACAATTCTCCGCCATTTTAACCGCAACTAATTGCATAATCAATCCGTCTCCACTGTTAGCAGGAGGAAAAAAGCCTCGATCGTGATCGCTAGAATCACGAGTTTTACGCTGAAAAACGGTGTTTTTTGCCGAATTTTCGACTAGGAACCTTCAGACTCCTTTCTGGTCTGTATAACTAACGCATCATCAATATCTATTTGGAGAACCTCCCCATGTCTTATGCCTACGCGTGGAAGTCTGGAACAGCCATTTTGGTTGCTCTGGGTCTGACGGCGGGAACCGTTGCACCCATCATCATGACGGCTCCTGCCTCTGCCCAAACGACCTTTCCAGATGTGCCATCTAGCTATTGGGCGAGCAGCTTTATTCAAGAGCTTGTGAACCGGGGGCTTATCGCTGGGTTTCCTGATGGCTCCTTTCGTCCTGAAGAACCTGTCACTCGTGCTCAGTTTGCCTCGATTATTCGCAAAGCGTTCAATAAAGCGCCCATCCGTAATCCCGTCCAGTTCACAGATATTCCGGCTGGCTTCTGGGCAACTGATGCCATCCAGGCAGCGTACACGACTGGCTTTCTAGCTGGCTACCCTGGTAATACCTTCCGACCAGGCGAGAATATTCCCCGTGCTCAGGTGCTGGTATCGCTAGCAAACGGCTTAAACTACACCGTCAACGGGCAGGTTGACAGCGCGTTAAGCGTGTACAACGACGCTGCTAGCATTCCTGACTATGCTCGTTCTAGTCTTGCGGCAGCGACGCAAAAGCAGATTGTCGTTAACTATCCTGATGTCAAGACGCTAAACCCCAATCAAACCGCTACGCGGGCTGAAGTGGCTGCGTTTGTTTACCAGGCATTGGTCAGTGCAGGACAGGCACCTGCCATTAACTCACCCTACATTGTCGGTGCTGTGCCCCAGGGTGTCCGCATTCCGGCTGGCACAGCGCTCCCTGTGCGGTATGAAAGAGCGGATAAAATCCTACTAGCGAAGAATGAACCGAATCCCATACCTGTCACGCTCAAAGTGTCACAGAACATTGTTGACGCTCAAGGACGAGTGCTGATCCCAGCTAATAGTGACGTGGTTGGGCAACTGCAAGTGACTCAGGGCGGCGCTCAGTTCGTCGCCAGCCAGATTGTGCTACCAAATGGGACGCAGTTGCCAGTGAGCGCCAACTCTGAGCTGATTACTAAAACTGAAACCGTGTCTAAAGGTGCCAACGTTGGCAAAATTATTGCGGGTACTGTGGTGGGAGCAGGTGCTGCTGCTGGCATTTCTGGTGTGACGGGCGATCGCGTCATCAAAGCGGAGGAAGTGCTGCCTGGGGCAGCAGTGGGTGCCCTTGCAGGCTTCTTCCTCGGTAAAGACAAAGTGGATTTGCTGGCGATTAACCCCAACACCGATCTGAACTTAACGCTTACGTCAGACCTTGTGATTCGCTAACGTCGCTGCCGACCTGTTGCTACAGCCCTATGAAGACCACGGACTGGAGGGTAACGTTTCAAAGGATGTTGTTTTCCTCTGTAGGGACGTTACCTGGAGCGTCCCTACAGAGGGTCGCCCTGCTTCAGCGTCTAAGGCTCAGAGTCTTGAGGCTGGACGATCGCCAACTGCACGACAACGGTCGTACCTGAGCCGTGCTTCGTCATTTCCTCAGCTATGTGCTGCTTGATACCGGTTACACGTGCAGGGCTAAACACGTCAATTTCACCCTGCATCTGTGTGACCAAAGCACGCGCGATCGACAAGCCTAGCCCACTGCCAGGAATGCCAGTCTGAGCTTGCACACCCCGATAGCGGCGCTCAAAAAGGTGGTGCAGGTCTTGGGGTGGAATGCCTGGACCGGTATCTGTGATGGCAAGCTCTAGCTTTTGTTCTCTGCCGTCTGCCGTCTGCCCTGTGGTAGTTCTTTTAGTCGCCTGCACTAGACTCGCTTGTACTAAAACAAGTCCACCGGCTGGAGTGTATTTCAAGGCGTTGTCGATCGCATTGCTTAAAACTTCCCGAAGGATCTGCACATGAGCCTGAACGGGGGGCAGATCAGCGGGAATGTCAGTGAGCAGAGTCAGGGCGCGGTCTTGGGCGATCGCCCTGGTCGATGCCAGCAATGGCTCCAACACCGTTGCGATGGCACACGGTTCTAAAATCAGGGGTTTACCCGACAGCAGACCGGCTGCTGGCAAAAGAGGGAGAGTTTGTACACGCTGCTGTAGCGTCGTGCCTTCATCGGTGGTGCGATCGCCCAACTGTCGATCGTCCAACCCAGGCGGCAACGCTAGCGGTGGCATTCTGGCTGCGTCTGTGGCGGCGACAGCCGCTTCAAGCTGCTCCGCTAGGTCACGCAAGCGGGCCGTCTCGCGCACAAGGCTGGCAGCAACCTCGCGATTTGCATCCTCCGGTAACAACCGTTTAAGAATCAACTTACCAAACGTCTGGAGTGCTGTGAGAGAGTTGCGAAATTGATGCAGCAAGTTATCTAACAAGTCGTGCTGCTGTGCTTGAAGCTGTTGCTGCTGACGATGGTCTTGCTTTAACCATCGGTAGCGCTGATCGAGGACACACGCGATCGCGAGCGTCTCCGCGATCTGCTGAATTTGCGTTTGCTCCCGCTCAGTCCACGGGCGATCGCTTCGCTCAGTGACCAGCAACCCCAGCACAACGTCTTCGTGCATGAGCGGTAAGACAACGCGTCGCTCAGCGACTAACGCCGCGCGTCCTACGTTACTTTGGGGGCGTGCAGCATGGTCAACGTTAGGCTCTAAACAATCTGACAATGACTCAGAGGCATGAATTGGCAGCCGTTCAGGTGTAGATGCCGGAAGCTGTTTGACTTGAGACAGGTCAGAAGGCGAGTTTGTCAGGAACCGAGGAGTCGGTTTAGCTGTGGCGATCGCAGACATGAGCGATCGCGACGCTCTCCTTGCCTGCCAGTCCGTAGCTGTTTCTGGATAAGCAATCACAGGGATTAACTGTGTCTCTGCACCGTCCGCCAGTTCGTCTGTCAAATACACAACGCTCAAGGACGCTCCTAGCGCTTGCGTTAGGAGCACGACTTGTGCCCGACAAAGAGCAATGAATTCCGAGCTGGTCAGCATCAACATGAAGCGGTTTTTGAGAGCAACTTGTAAGCACTCTTTTCTGATCTGGTTTCAAGCATAGCTCGGTTGTTTGAACCTTAAACACCCCATACCAATCAAAAGTTTCAGACACGCAAAGGCATTTGATTCCCTTCCTACAGCAGTCCCACTTAAATGGACTCAATCACTCTTGCGCTTGCGATCACGGAAGAAACTTAGGATCGTGGATTAAATAAAACCGACAAATTGTTCGTAGGTAGGGGCGCACAGCCGTGCGCCCCTACAGAAAACGCCGAGGTGATTAAATTCTTGTTCCTTAGGATCGTGGATTAAATAAAACCGACAAATTGTTCGTAAGTAGGGCTGCACAGCCGTGCGCCCCTACGGAAAACGCCGAGGTGATTAAATTCTTATTCCTTAGAGGACTCCTTGCAAAAAAAGGTAGAAAGCTTCGCTTTTCTCCTCCTATGCCCTGATTAAAACTACTTGCACCTTCATATTTCAAGTGAAGGCACCGTGCAAGTGCTCTTGTTAAGAGGCTAAGATCACCCGGTAGAAGGGCATCTTTTAATTTCTATCGCAGGTAAGATTTAATCTTTGTATCAATGGGTTAAAACAAGTTGAAATTTCAGTCCCGAATCGATATACTTGCGTCGTCTTTGTAACTATCACTACACTTGAGCGACAACAAAGGGGGGAACGGGATTGGCAAGGAGACGTAAGCGGAAAAGCCGACGACGGCAGGAAGGTCGGAGAATTCTGGAGAATGTGCCTCAATTCAGCATCGAATGCGGAGAGGACAAACCGGTGACAGCAGCCCGAAAATTCATCCACTCAGAAGGCATTGCACCACCAGCTTTGCTGCTGGTCAAGCGCAATGAACACACCACGGATCGGTACTTCTGGGCAGAGAAGGGGCTATTTGGAGCGCAGTACGTTGAAGAAAACCATTTTCTGTTCCCCAGCCTCAAACTGCCGGATGAGGAATCTGATGAGCTTCCAGTGATCGCTCAGAGCTGTTGAACGGTTCTAGCTGCTAGTGATCATGCTGATGCCCGCAGCATTCGAGTCCTTAACAGTCGAACCATGCAACCAAAAGAACCCCGCTTGTAATCTCTCAGGCGGGGTTTCACTATGATCTGTCTTCAGTATGTAACTTCAGTATCTAAAGTGGCTTCAGGGATAGATTGCGCTGTACTTCTGCCAATTCATCGCGATGTGCTGTAACAGTAACAACACTTAATTGTCCAGCCTCTGAAGGACTACTTCCTTCAACCTTCAGCAAAACCTGTTCAGAACGTGCAGCCCTACGCCAGTAAAAAAGCCCAGCGATCGGCGAAAGCACCGTTAACCCTAGCAACACTTCAGAAGCATTAGGAAACAGAATTGACAGCATCAATGCCAGACAAAGAAAGCCGATTGCCGCCAGCAAGGTCAAAAAAATAGCCATCACCAGACTCGGTCTAACAAAACCCTCAAATGTCACCTGAAGCTGTGCCGCATCGGTTGCCACAATCCGATACGCACGCTGAGTAAAATAAGCCTGAAGTTGGTCTAACAGCGAGACCTCTGACTGCTCTGAAGCCAGCCTCACGACCTCAATCCGATCTTTAACCGAAGCCCGGATGAAGAACACCAGACCAACTGACATCAGCAATGCCAGTACAAAGATTGACGGCAGAACAGGGGCACTCATTGTTTGACTCTTACCTAGAACCGTTCACTCTTCTAGCTTACGCTGTTTCACAACCCCAAGCAAAATAGACCCTAGCAAAAGGGGGGAGTGCAAGCAGCCACTCCCCCAAACAATGAGATATTGGAGCCTAGCGAACATAGAGCTTAGGAATGCCCAAGCCGCTAGAGGCTCGATCGCGCTGCCAGAAATGCCACTGCCACAAACAGGCGCTAATTGTGGCTCGGAGCTAGCTCATTTGGGTGAGGCACAGTACTGTGGCTTCTGAGATAGTCATACCAGAGTCGAGTCAGGTCTTGCGCTTGTTTCGCCATCTCAGAGCGGATCTGGTACATCCGGCGGGGACGACCGCGACCCTCAACCTTCTTCCAATATCCTTCAACAATCTGCTCATCCTCTAAGAATTTCAGCGCGCTGTACAGCACGGTATCAGAGAGGCGATATGTTGGATGATCGGTCTCCAAGAGTTGAATCAGCTCCGTACCATAAGAATCACCACGCGACAAAACGGAGAGAACGTAACACACCGCTAACTCTTTGTTGAGATAGAACGGTGGTGGCGTTTGGAAAAACTGATAGATATCGTCAAATTTCATCTTTCCCATCCAGACATTACAAATTAGTTCACGTTGACTGCCAAGAAATGCAGGATGAACCGAGGACAATACGACTAGCCTAACAACGATACCCCAACCTTAGACATCATCCAAAAGCATTAAATTGGTACTCGAAGTAAAAATCCATACATTTGGCTACATGTTTAGAATTGGACAGCAAACCAGCCAGCTTGGTTCACTGAGTCTGGCATCGTCTCTAAAAGCCGCAGACCTTAAACACAAAAACCAGAAGTCTCAACCACTGAAGACAAGAGCTAGAAACTTTCATCTCTAAGATGCCGCTGATCAAGCCGTGTTTTGTAGATTAAGGAGCGCGGTGGAACACACTAAGTTTTTGCTCAGCGTTCAGCTCAGAGTTTAAGTGCAAAGAGCATGAACGAAAAAAGCCAAACTCTGTTTCCGATTACAGGAACTACTAATGCTGTACACCCTAATTCTAGATCCTAATCGGAATATCGTTCGCAGAAAAAGTAATAAGTTATGCTCTCCAAGGATAGGACAGTCGCAAGCGATGTCAATTTGGAGCGTGACAGCTATAAAAGTGACCAGTCTTAAAGGCACAATTGCCTGAGCTACCCGCATTCCTTTGAGAGAAAACGCTTGAGGGGGTGAAGGATACGCTTGCCTGTTTTTCGATCGACCGCTGGATGAGCAACCACAACGACCGCTAGCTTACTTAACCAACCCTGATCGCAAGGCGACGACTGCCGCTTGAACGCGATCGTCAACGGCAAGCTTGTTCATAATGCCGCGAATGTGTGTTTTGACTGTGTTGGGGCTGAGGTACAGTGCCGCCGCGATCTCAGGATTGCTTTGACCTTCAACCATAAGCTCAAGTACTTCCTGCTCTCGCTTAGACAAATGACCAATGTTGCCTGTCGGTGTTGGCGGTTTGAGATGTTCGATCACACGACGAGCAATTTGTGGATCTAGGTAGGTTGCGCCTTCCTGGGCAGCGGCGATCGCAGCCAGCAGCCGCTCAACATTAGTGCCCTTAATGCAGTAGGCATCGGCACCACTCGAAAGCGCTGCGATGACTTCAGTTTCCGTAGTGTGCGAGGTCAGCATCACAACACGCACGGACGGCAGCGCTGCCTTAATCTGCTGCGTCGCCGCGATGCCATCCAGCCGTGGCAGTCCGATATCCATCACCACGACATCAGGCTTAAGCTTCAGTGCTGCTTCAACGCCCAAGTAGCCATCGCTTGCTTGTCCGACTACTGTGATTTGGGGATATTCCTCCAGGCATTGCTCTAGCCCTAGCTGCATCATCGGATCATCCTCGACAATGAGAATCCGCAAAGGAGGGAGGTTTGAAGCGAGGCTGAGTGGTTGAGTTTCGTCAGGCATAAAAACAACTAAATTGAGTTTCCTGTCACTTTGGCGACTAGAAAGCGCAGCTCCAGAGACGAAGCCTCCCGCAGTAGGCTCAAAGACTGGCATTGCTGCGTGAGTTCATGACGGTGTTCGTTTCAGTCGTCGCGGTTTTAACCGCTGGACACTGTTCAAGCATTCTCTGGATAGGCTGAAGGCTTGCAGTGATCAAGTCATCAAGCATTCAGTTACACCTAGTTTGCTGGAAGCATTTGCCTAAGATCTGCACATCCAAGTTTTGCCAGTTAAACCTTACTACCTGCATTCTATGGTAAGCGAAAAACCTGCTGGCGCTTGACCACAACGACGGCAAACCGTGAACGCTGCCCGAACTGCTGGGAACAGTTGCCCGTCCCTTCTAGCCCGATGCAGCCTTACCATGAGAGACTAAGAACACAATGCTCTCAGGCATCTGCATATGTTCGGAAAGTCAAACTCCACGCCACCGTCGCTGAAGGAAATTGCCAAAACTTTTCGCATGACGGGATGGATTAGCCTTTGGATACAGCTAGTGCTCACCGTGGTTTCGAGCATTATCTTGCTTTTTGCTGGAGCGTTGAGCCGTTCTGGTGGTGCCAATCAAAATAGCCCAACGACCGGGATTGGCGTACTCGTCACGATTTTTGGGATTGCCGTCCTGGTTTTTAACATGTACTGGGCGCTGTTCCGCTACATTCCGATCGGGCGTAAGCTAGACGGTGTAGCTGCTAATCGTCCTCGCAAATCAGACACCATTCAGGTACTTCGTACTGGGTTGATTGCCAGTCTCATTGGGATCTTGCTTTCGCTGCTTGGCGCTCAAGCAACAGTTGGGTTGCTTGCCTCTAAGGCGTTTAGCCAGGGCAGCGGTGGTTTTGTCAATACTGACCCGTCAAAGTTTATTCAGCCACTTGATGTTTTGGTCGTCCAGGCAAGCATCAACGTGATTCTGGCGCAGTTTTTTGGGATTGTGGCTTCGCTCTGGTTATTAAACCGGATGAGCCGACAGTAGGCAAGGATGAAGGATAAATTTTGAGTACAGAATAAGCCTTTGCACCCTTCTGCTTTTAGCCTTCATACTTTATTCTTTAGCCTTTTGCTCACAACCGCCTCACCCTTCTAGCCAGTCGAAGATCTGCTCAAGCTGCTCCAAGGAAACCAAGCCATACTGCCAGAGGATCATTGGCAGCGGTCCAGGATCTTGCTCACTATGACGGAGTGCCATCGCGATCGCCGGGGTGGAAAGAGCAAGTTCTTTTTGTAAAAAATTAATGAGCTGGAGATTGCTACGGTCAGATTGCACGGCTAGACTTTTCACCCCTGAAGATTGAGTCGATTTAGCGGTCAAGCAAAACGTTAAGACGAGATTGGCTTCAGTCGTTTGCAGCAGGCAAGTTTCGCTGGCAGCACGCTACGCAAACCCAATCGCTGACCTAAACGCTAAGCGTGGCGCTATGGTACTGAAAGCAAACCGGAAACGCGCCGCCCATCTGGATCGCCCGATCGAGCGATCTGAACGGTCGCACTCGTGATTGTACGTATTTGCCACTTACTTAAACCATAAAGTTCACCAAATGAACGGAGAGTTTTACTGGCAACCGTTTCGTCAGCGGTAACCGTCATAGTCATGGCGTTAGAGAGCGTAGAAAGTAGTCCCTCACCCTAGATGTAGAGTGTTAAAGATTGTAAAGTTTAGCAACAGTCCTTGACCAGGAAGCGTTTTGAGTTGCTACGTGCAAGCGTTACGCGCTAGCCGTTCACAGGTGCAAGGCGGTTGGCATGAGAATACTTTCGGCAATACCTACCAACATGGCGTAAACACCGATCTGAGCGATCGCGCCAATTTCTCTACAATGACGTTAGTAATGTAAGCAAACTGCTCTAGCGAGGGGACTATGCAGCCAACAAACCCCAACCAATTTACAGAAAAAGCCTGGGAGGCGATCGCGCGCACTCAGGAGATTGTGAAGCAGTCGCAGCAGCAGCAGATTGAATCAGAGCATTTGATGAAAGCGCTGCTTGAGCAAAACGGTCTCGCCAGCAGCATCTTCAACAAGCTAGGTGTAGACGTAAAGCAGGTTGGCGATCGCACAGACGACTTCATCCGCAAGCAGCCCAAGGTATCGGGTAACAGCACGTCGATCTACCTGGGTCGCAGCCTCGATACGCTGCTTGATCGGGCGGACAGCTACCGCAAACAGTTAAGCGACGAATTTATTTCGGTAGAGCACCTGTTGGTAGGCTACGCCAGTGACGATCGCTTTGGTAAAGGGCTATTTGCGGAACTTAAACTAAATGAAACCAAACTTAGAACGGCGATCGACCAAATTCGAGGAAGTCAAAAGGTGACAGACCAAAACCCGGAAGGCAAGTACGAGTCCTTAGAAAAATATGGACGTGACCTGACGCAGTTTGCTCGTGAAGGCAAACTCGATCCTGTGATTGGGCGCGATGACGAAATTCGCCGTACGATTCAGATTTTGTCGCGCCGCACCAAAAACAATCCTGTGCTGATTGGCGAACCGGGCGTGGGTAAAACCGCGATCGCCGAAGGGTTGGCTCAACGCATTGTCAGCGGCGATGTGCCGGAATCGTTACGCGATCGCAAACTGATTGCGCTGGATATGGGGGCGCTGATTGCGGGAGCGAAGTATCGCGGTGAATTTGAAGAGCGTCTGAAAGCGGTGCTCAAAGAGGTGACCGAGTCGAAAGGACAGCTTGTTCTTTTCATTGATGAGATTCATACCGTTGTCGGTGCCGGGGCGACCCAGGGCGCAATGGATGCTGGCAACCTGCTCAAGCCGATGCTGGCTCGTGGTGAACTCCGCTGTATTGGTGCTACGACCCTAGATGAGTATCGCAAGTACATTGAAAAAGATGCGGCGCTAGAACGACGGTTTCAGCAAGTGTATGTTGATCAGCCCAGCGTTGAAGATTCGATCTCGATTTTGCGGGGCTTACGGGAGCGCTATGAGTTGCATCACGGGGTCAATATTTCTGACAATGCGTTGATTGCGGCAGCGACGCTCTCTGCGCGCTACATTGCCGATCGCTTCCTGCCAGACAAGGCGATCGACCTGATCGATGAAGCAGCGGCGAAGCTAAAAATGGAGAAAACCTCCAAGCCTGAAGAACTAGACGAGGTTGATCGCAAAATCTTGCAGCTCGAGATGGAACGGCTGTCGTTGCAGAAAGAAACGGACGCTGCCTCGCGCGATCGCCTGGAGCGACTCGATCGGGAGTTAGCCGATCTAAAAGAAACCCAAAGCACCCTGAATGCGCAATGGCAGGCAGAGAAAGGCGTGATGGATCTGATCCAGACGCTGAAAGAGCAAATGGATCAGCTCAACATCCAGATTCAGCAGGCAGAGCGGGATTATGACCTGAACCGTGCGGCTGAGCTGAAGTACGGCAAGTTAGCAGGTCTCAATCGCCAACTGCAAGAAGCGGAAGCGAAACTCTCCTCAACGCAATCAAGCGGCAAGTCGTTGTTGCAGAAGGAAGTCACCGAATCTGACATTGCCGAAATCATCTCCAAGTGGACGGGCATTCCCATCAACAAACTGGTGGAATCGGAAATGCAGAAGCTCTTGCACCTGGAAGACGACCTGCACAAACGCGTGATCGGTCAGCAAGAAGCGGTGACTGCCGTAGCTGATGCCATTCAGCGATCGCGCGCGGGACTGGCAGATCCCAACCGTCCGACAGCCAGCTTCATCTTTTTGGGACCGACTGGTGTGGGCAAAACCGAACTCGCCAAAGCGCTGGCGGCATATCTCTTTGACACTGAAGACGCGATGGTGCGTATCGACATGTCTGAGTACATGGAGAAGCAGTCAGTGTCGCGTTTGATTGGTGCGCCTCCGGGCTACGTAGGCTACGACGAAGGCGGACAGTTGACCGAAGCGATTCGTCGTCGTCCTTACGCGGTCATTTTGTTCGACGAAATTGAGAAGGCGCATCCCGATGTGTTTAACGTGATGCTGCAAATTCTGGACGATGGGCGCGTGACTGATGCACAGGGTCACACCGTGGACTTCAAAAACACGGTGATTATTATGACCAGCAACATTGGTTCACAGTACATTCTGGACGTTGCGGGGGATGACAATCGGTATGACGAGATGCGATCGCGCGTGATGGAAGCCATGCGTGCCAGTTTCCGCCCTGAATTTCTCAACCGCATTGACGAAATCATCATCTTCCACGCGCTGCAAAAATCAGAACTGCGTCAAATCGTCAAACTCCAGACATTACGGTTGGCAGAACGGCTTGTCGATCGCAAGATGTCTCTCAAGCTCTCCGATAGTGCTTTGGACTTTCTCGTAGAAGTGGGCTATGACCCTGTCTTTGGTGCCCGCCCACTCAAGCGCGCCATCCAGCGTGAACTCGAAACCCAGATTGCCAAGGCGATCCTGCGCGGCGAATTTACTAACGGCGACACCATCTTTGTGGATGTGGAGAATGAGCGGTTAGCGTTCAAGCGCCTACCGTCGGAAGTGTTGACGACACAGTAGGAGAGGGGAAAGGGGGAAAGTTTTGAGTTTTGAGTAGCGCTCTGCGCCGACAAGCTAGAGAATTTTGAGTTTTCCCGACTCCTGACTTCTGACTGCCAACTCAAAATTCTCTTCACACCGCTTACCCTGGTTGACTGCCAGATCTTTCAGCGATCGCCTGACCCGCCCTGCTGAAGTACGGGCTAACAGAGGAAAGTCCTCTCAAGAGGACTACTAGAGTTTTGTCATCTGTTGCAACGGTTAGCCCAGATTTTAAGCACGGGCGGGTGAGCAGCGAAGCCGTCAGCCTTGCAGAACGTTTATCAGTCAGGCAGCCTCTCACCTCTCACCTCTCTTCCAACTCAAAACTCAAAACTTTCCTCCCTCCTCCCTAAGATCGGTAGCTCGATCGCAAAGCAAGTTTGCCCTTGCCCACTGGTGACTTGAATCGAACCGCCCAAATGGTGAACCAATTTCTTCACGAGCGTTAACCCCAGCCCCGTACCGCCCTGCTTCCAACGATCGGCGCTGGGAACCCGGTAAAACTGGTCAAAAATACGAGGGAGTTCAGTCGGCGGAATCTCAACGCCAGAGTTGGCAATTTGAAACTGAACGATGGGTGTGGTGCTGGGTGGAGTCTGTTCGAGTCGCTGCACTGTAACAGTGATGCGCTCATTGGCGGGGGTATATTTGATGGCGTTATTGACCAACTCTGTAATTATTCGGCTCAGCCCAGTGGCATCCGTCATGATCGGTGGCAGATCGGGTGCAACGTCAATGTGTAGCGTTTGCTGCTGTGCCTGGGCACGTGCTTGAAAGTCCTCGACGATTTCGGGCAGAAAGCGTTGCAGGCAAACGGTACTTAGATCGTTCGTGTAGGCATTAGCATTGAGTCGTTGCAAATCCAATAAGTCGTTTACAAGCGTCGTTTGTCGATCGCACTGTTCCCTTAGAATCTTCAAGTAGCGGACGGTTGGGTTAGAGTCTGACTCGCTCACTAGAGCAGAATGATCGCGTTGATCTAAGGTCAGTGCCAACATGCGGATTGCCATTTTGATGTTAGTCAGTGGCGTACGCAATTCATGAGACACCGTATTTAAGAAGTCATCTTTTTGTTGATTGAGGGACTGAAGTTCTGCCATTTGGCTCTCAAGCTGTAGCGATCGCGCGATCGCCAGGTTGCGCTCTTCTGCCTGCCGCCGCTCGGTGACATCACGGAAGACAATGACGGCACCTGTGATCACGTTGTTGTCGTCTAGAAACGGCGCGATGCTGGTCGTAATCGGCGTATTCTCGGCACTTTGAGAAACGAGTATGAAATCGCCCGCTGGATAAACGAGTGTGCCGTTTTGTAGTGCTTCATTCACAAAGGCGTGGGCGGTTGCTTGAGTTGCTTCATGAATGATGTGGAAGACTTCGGTAAGATCTTTATCGATCGCGGTTTCCTGTTGCCAACCGGTCAGTGCTTCGGCAATGAGATTGAGAAACTTGATGCGACAGTCAGCGTTGACCACAATGATGCCATCGCCAATTGATGCCAGGATGCTAGAAAGCCATTGTTCGCGTTTTTGCAGTGCTTGATCCAGGCGAAAACGTTGTAGTGCCGTCTCGATCGCCACATACAGCTCTTGTTCTTCCACTGGCTTCAGCACATAGCCAAAGGGACCCGTGGCTTTCGCGCGTTCCATTGTGCCGCGATCGGAGTGCCCGGTGGAATACACCACCGGAATATGCAGGCGGTTCCAGATCTGTTCGGCTGCCTGGATGCCATCCATTTCGCCCCGCAGCCGAATATCCATCAACACTAAATCGGGACGTAGAGCCGTCGCAGTGGCAACGGCTCCTTCCCCCGTCACTGAGACGGCTGGCACCCCATACCCTAAATTTTCCAGGCAATCTTTGATATCAGCCGCAATCACGCTTTCATCTTCCACGACCAGAATTTGAATCGTCTTGGGTAGCGTTTGTTCGACGGTCAGACTGCGCATAGTGCCTCATTGCTGGTAAAAGTAATCTCAAATGCCGTGCCATGACTGCCATGCATTGTGATACGCCCCTCTAGCTGGTGTACCAGATCGTTCACTAACTTCAGACCCAGCGAATCCATTTTAGTCAGGTCGAGCGTGGGTGGAATGCCAATGCCGTTGTCGCTAATGGTCAGTGTGATAGAGCGATCGGTCGTCGTATGAAGACCGATCGCAATCTTGCCCGTCTGCTCAGCCGGAAACGCGTATTTCAGCGCATTCGATACCAATTCGTTGATAATCAGCCCGCAGGGAATGGCTGTATCGATATCTAGTAAAACCCGCTCAATGTCGATCTTAAGCTGGATCGCGTTTGACCGAGTATTGTAAGAACTAAACAAGCTGCTAACTAAACTAGGAATATATTGGCTCAAATCAATGTGAGCTAAATCGTCAGAGCGATAGAGCTTTTCGTGTACTAGAGCGATCGATTTAATCCGATTCTGACTCTCCAACAAAATGCTTGCCGCCTTTTCATCGGTGACGCGTCGATATTGCAGCCGCAGCAGACTGTAAACAATTTGCAGGTTATTTTTCACTCGATGGTGAATTTCCTTTAGCAAAACCTCTTTCTCTTGCAAAGACGCTTGCAACTGTGCTTGTGTTTGACGCAGTTCTTCAAACCTTTTGGCTGGTGTTACGTCAACGGCAATGCCCAGCGTTTGTTTGGGTGTGCCGTCTGGGTCGCGAGCAAAAATTGTTTCCTGGCACTGAAAGTAGCGCCATTCATGATTGCAATCTTTCAGCCGTCGCTCAACATGTAAGATCTCGCCATCTGGAACGGCTTGCCAGAGCGCCACGCTATCTGCCAATGTTGCCCAGTCGTCTGGATGCAGAATCTCGCGTGGGAAGGCTGGTGCAAGCGGCTGGATTTCACCATCGGCATAGCCAAGCTGCTGCGTTAGCTGGTGGTTAGTGTAAATGTTGCGTTGTTCCACCAAGTCAAACACGTAGATCGTGGCGGGGCTGGTATCCGCAATTTTTTGAGCAAACCGCTCGCTTTCCCGCAGGGCTGCTTTGGTCTCCTTAATTTTGGTAGTGTCACGCCCAACCGACTGAAACTCGACGAACTGACCGTCTTTGTCAAACAGCATACGATTATGCCATTGCGTCCAGCGCACCGCACCATCGACAACCACGCGATTTTCAATCGTTGCAGTTGGGTGCTCATGGTTCATCGATTGCACCATGCGATCGACGTAATCGCAGTCTTCTTCAAAGATAATCGGCTGATAAGGTGCGCCAATCAAGGCTTCTCGCGCTACCCCAAAATAGCGACAGTAGGCTTCATTGACAAAAGTAAAGGTGCCATCGGGCAGAAAACGGACGATCAATTCTGTCTGGTCTTCGACGATCGCTCGATAACGGGCTTCGCTCACCCGTAGAGCCGCTTCAATCTGCTTGCGCTCGACAATCTCGCGCTCTAGTTCTCGATTCGCTCGTTCTAGCTCGGCAGGACTGGGCATCGCCAGCAGTTTTGGCATGAGCGGGATGAATTCTAGCGCCGTAATGATCGAAATCGCAGCCGTCGCCATTTTGACGGTGCCCGATAGCCAGTAAACGGGATACCAGAGCGTCAAAATTGCCAGAAGATGCGTAGTGCCGCACGCGACAATAAACGCCCCAAACAGCAGAAAGATCCAGCGAAACGGTAAGTCTTGCCGCTGCCGCACAAAGTAGAGTAGCGTCAGTGGAATGGAGTAATAGGCGATCGCAATCAGGGCATCCGCAAGGATGTGTAGCCCTACTAAGCCTGGTTGCCAAAGATAGCAATGTCCATGTGGAATGAATGACCCCGTACTAAAGAACGTCTGGATAGCATTCAACATATAGGACTGTCTTGATGCGAGTTGTTGAACGTTAAGGATCATGGATTGAAGGGCGTTGCTGAATAGCGGGATGAATGCTTCGCTTTGCCCTCACCCTAGCTCTCTCCCAAAAGGAGCGGGGACAAGAGTTTTAGCGCCCTTCTCCCTGGGAAGAAGGGTTGGGGATGAGGGCGATTCCTCCCTACGTTCAGCCAAGCCTGATTTATGTTGACCCTAACCAAAGTAAGCCCAAAGCTTTCCGCAATTCAACGTAAAAGCTGTGAAGATTCCAGCCAATTAGCGGAGGACAAAGACCCTTTTGATGTCATTAAAAGACAGCCTGGAAAACGTCCGTAATTCAACGGAAGAATTGTAAAGTTATTTAACATTCAGTGCCAAACAACCCGGTTTCCAGGTAAGCCACGCCCTGATGTTTGTAAGACATCGGGGATCTAAAGTTTGGGATTGAAGGGAGACGGCTTACAATTTTGACGGGTCAAGCGATCGTGCGCTGAGCAATGGTTATAAAGGCGGTGATTCCATTGGTGCAACAACAAGAAGACCTTCAGGAAACCTCATCCATGCAGCCAATCTGGCGCGTGATGAAAAGTTTGCGCGGCTATTTCTGGATCGCGATCGGTGCCTTGGTCAGCTTGTTACTTCTCACAGTGGCAAGTGCGGTCACACCGCAACTATTTCGGTGGGGTATTGATCAGGGCATTGCGAAGCAGAACTTACAGGTGGTGCTGTACAGCGCTGGCTGGCTGGTGGTGGCGGCGATCGCCCGTGGAGTCTTCAACTTTGGGCAAAGCTATTGGGCAGAAGCGGCATCCCAGGGCGTTGTCTATGATCTCCGCAACAAGATTTTTAGCCAGATTCAAAACCTCAGCTTTAGCTACCACGATCAATCGCAAACATCGCAACTGCTAACGCGTGTCACCAGCGACATTGAGCAAATTCGCACGTTTCTGAGCACCAGCCTGATACAAGTCATTAACTCAGTGGTGACGCTGGTGGCGATCGCCATCATCTTGCTGGTCATGAACTGGAAACTGGCGCTGATTACGCTGACCGTTGTGCCGATGGCTGGCTGGCTGCTGGCAAACTTTCTGACCAGCAACGGGGCGCTCTTTAAGCAAGTGCAAGAGCAACTGGGCGACCTCAACGCTATCCTGCAAGAAAATCTGTTGGGCATTCGCGTCGTCAAAGCCTTCGTGCGCGAGTCTACTGAAACGACCCGCTACACTGCGATGAATGATGCCCTGGTGCGGGCAAACATGAAAACCATTCGCGCCATCCGCAATACGTTTCCGTTCATTTTTCTGTTGAGCAACCTGGTGACGCTGGCAGTCTTCGGCTACGGCGGTGCTGAGGTCATTGGCGGTCGGTTTTCGGTGGGCGAACTGGTGGCGTTTAATTCCTACCTACTGTTGATTTTGCAGCCGATTTTGCTGATTGGCTTTGCCGCACCCGCGATCGCTCAGGCAGCAGCCTCCGCCGAACGGGTCTATGAAGTGGTGGATGCAGCAGTGGAAATCCGCGATCGACCCGATGCCGTGCCCTTTGAAACCTGCGGCGGCAGAATTACGTTTGAAAACGTGTCGTTCCGCTATCCCGGTGCCACCACTGAAGCGCTGAAAGGGGTCTCTTTTGAAACCAGACCGAATGAACTCATCGCCGTGCTGGGCATGACGGCTTCGGGCAAAAGCACCATCATGAACCTCATTCCCCGCTTTTACGATGCTACGGCTGGATCGATCCGCATTGATGGACGGGATGTGCGTGATTTTACGCTCAAAAGTTTGCGATCGCACATCGGCATTGTCTTCCAGGAAACCACTCTCTTCTCCGGTACCCTCCGCGAAAACATCACTTATGCCAAGCCCAACGCCTCAACCGAGCAGGTGATCGCAGTTGCCAAAGCCGCGCAAATGCACGATTTCATCATGGGCTTACCTGATGGGTACGAGACGATCGTCGGTGAACGGGGTGTCGGTCTCTCCGGTGGACAAAAACAACGACTGGCGATCGCCCGCACCCTCCTGACCGACTACAGCATCCTGATTCTGGATGACAGCACCTCTGCCGTGGATGCCCAAACCGCTGCCCAAATTCAAACGGCACTAGATGAACTGATGCGCCAGCGCACCTGCACCTCGTTTGTGGTGGCTCAGCGCATCAGCACCGTGAAAAACGCCGATCGCATTTTTCTGATGGACAAAGGTCGCCTGATGGCGCAGGGTACGCATCAGGAATTGATGCAAACTAGCCCACTCTACGGCGCAATTCTCGAATCGCAAGTGAAGCGATCGGTCGTCTCTGTGTAGGGGCGATCGGCAGACTCAATTTTGCCCAAAAAAGCGATCGCCTCAGGTAGCAATATCTGGGGCGATCGCTAAATCAAGCTAACTCTTACATCGAACGAACCGCTAGGCACTGCGCCGGGTGGGAACCACATTTAGCGCCGTTATACCAAATCTCGCAACAAACGCTATAGATGCGCCCTCACCCTTTTCTGGTATGCCAAAGGCTTTAAGCCCTCTCCCACAGGCGAGGGACTTTGAAACTGGCTCCCTTCTCCTTGGGGAGAAGGGCTGGGGATGAGGGCAAGATCTGTAGCCGTTGCTCATGGATTTGGTATTAGACTTGGACTTCAACTGGACAGGATGAGATGGGTATACAGTGCAAGCGAACCCGCAACGTAACTAAAACTCAACAACGCAACCGCAACAGTCGCCTGGGTCAGTAGCTCTTCCATGATCAAAAATTCCTTTTGTGACCCACCTGTCGCCAAAAAATGTAGCGACGTTGGGGACAGATGGAGCTTTTGCATTTGTGATGCCAGCATGAGGCAGAAATAGAGCATTTTTCTTGAGCTTTTTGCTGTGATGGCGCAAGACTCCGTTAGGCTAGAAAAGCGACGTTTAACTCGATTCATGCCTGCACTTACCACCCCATTCATTCCCCTTGCCTTTCCCCTCACTGCGGTTGTCGGGCAGGAAGCCATCAAACTCGCTTTGTTACTGGCAGCCGTCGATCCGGGCTTGGGTGGCGTGGTCATCGCGGGACGGCGTGGCACCGCAAAATCCGTGATGGCGCGCGCACTCCATGCCCTGTTGCCCCCGATCGAAATTGTCGAAGGCTCCCTTAACAGCGATCCGCTACAGCCTGAAGAGTGGGACGACGAGACGGTAGAAAGGCTGAAGGATGAAGGCTTAAGGCTCAATTCAGAAGGCAGTTCAGCCTTGAGCCTTGAGACTTTAGATTTTCCCACTACCATCATTCCGGCACCCTTTATCCAAATTCCGTTGGGCATTACTGAAGATCGCTTGTTAGGTTCGGTGGATGTCGCTCAGTCGATTAAACGCGGCGAGACGGTTTTTCAGCCGGGATTGCTGGCAGAAGCGCATCGTGGGGTGCTTTACATTGATGAAATCAATCTGCTGGATGACCAAGCGGCAAATCTGCTGCTGAGTGTGCTGACGGATGGACGCAACCAGATTGAGCGTGAAGGCATCAGCTTTCAGCATCCCTGCAAACCGCTGCTGGTTGCCACCTACAACCCCGAAGAAGGGAACTTGCGCGAGCATTTGCTAGACCGGATTGCGATCGCCCTTTCCGCCGATATGGTGCTGGGTCTGGACGATCGCGTGCTGGCAGTCGAGCAAGCCACTCGCTATGCCGACTCACCGCAAACCTTTCTGACTCAATACACCGAAGACATTGACTCGCTCAAAACCCAGATTGTGCTGGCGCGGGAATGGCTCAAAGACGTACAGGTCACCTCCGAGCAGGTGGGCTACCTGGTGAATGAGGCGATTCGAGGCGGTGTGATGGGGCATCGAGCAGAGCTGTTTGCTGTGCGCGTTGCCAAAGCCCACGCCGCGCTGGATGGTCGTACCGATGTGACGGCAGACGATTTGCGCCGTGCTGTTGAACTGGTCATCGTGCCGCGATCGACCATTGTGCAAACTCCACCGGAAGAGCCACCGCCACCGCCGCCACCCCCTCAAAACCAGCAACAACCGGAGGATGAGTCGGAGCAAGAGCAGGACGATCGCGACGAAGAGGAAAGCGATGACCAGGATGAACAAGAGCAAGAACCACCTGCCATTCCCGAAGAATTCATCTTCGATCCTGAAGGCGTGATTCTTGACCCGTCTGTCCTCTACTTTGCTCAGGCAACCACCCGCCAGGGCAAATCTGGCAGTCGTGCGATTATTTTTTCGGACGATCGGGGTCGCTACGTCAAACCCATGCTGCCCAGAGGGAAAGTCCGCCGCATCGCGGTTGATGCCACACTGCGGGCAGCAGCGCCATATCAGAAAGGGCGGCGAGAGAGGAGAGAGGAGAGAGGAGTCAGGAGTCAGGAGCCAGGAGCCAGGAGCCAGGAGTCAGCGTTAACTCAAAACTCAGAACTCAAAACTCAGAACTCAAAACTTTCCCCACTCCCCACTCCCTACTCCCCACTCCCCACTCCCCCCCGCAAGCGCGTCTTCGTCGAACAGGCAGACATTCGCGCTAAACGATTGGCGCGCAAGGCGGGAGCACTCGTGGTCTTTGTCGTCGATGCCTCTGGCTCCATGGCGCTGAATCGAATGCAATCGGCAAAAGGAGCGGTGCTGCGGCTGCTGACTGAGGCATACCAAAATCGTGATCAGGTGGCGCTGATTCCCTTTCGGGGAGAGCAAGCAGAAATTTTGCTGCCGCCAACCCGATCGATCGAAGCAGCCAAACGTCGGCTTGATCGGATGCCCTGTGGGGGCGGTTCTCCTTTAGCACATGGGCTCACCCAGGCAGTGCGCGTTGGTATGAACGCCAGACAGTCTGGCGATATTGGACAAGTCGTGGTCGTTGCGATCACTGATGGTCGGGGTAATGTACCGCTGGCGCGATCGCTTGGCGAAACCATTCCCCCCGACGCAAAGCCCGACATCAAAGCCGAACTGCTAGACATTGCCGCCAAAATTCGCGCCCTCGGCATTCAGCTACTCGTCATCGACACCGAAAACAAGTTCATTTCCACTGGGTTTGCCAAGGAATTGGCACAGCAGGCAGGTGGCAAGTACTACCATCTACCAAAAGCAAACGACCAGGCGATCGCGGCAATGGCACGAGGAGCCATGCGTGATATGAGCCGACCCTAAACACCATCGTTACGTCAGCCTCAGCGGTTAGCGCAGGATTTAAAGCTGACGGCTTCCAATCCCACAGTTAATAGCCACAAAGCACACAGGATTGCTTCATACCAGGAACAGGTTTGTGTGCCAGTCAGTCTACGCTAGACAGGCTTGCGATCGACTTGGGTATACTGAGGAGTCCAAGCCTTCCATCCTTTATCGACAGTTGCACCCCTATGACGCGTCAACGACAGAAGCAAGCACCAAGTCTGCCATTCCACAAAACCCAGCGTCGGCTGCTGAGCAAAGAATTGGATTTGCTGCTGCTTACAGGCTGTTCCTGTCTGCTCACTCTTTTGCATCACCCCATTAGCGAAGCCATTCAAGCACAGTCGCCTGCCCGCAATGCCCCGTTAGAAGCATCGACCCAGACTGGGCAGAAGGATATCAAGCTAGCGGGTCAATTTTCTGTCACGCTGCCACCGGAACGGAAGCGAGTCAAGGTGGTCAAGGAAGGCTGAAGCGTGGGTGGTGGTGAGGCGGTAAAAGGCTAAGAGGATCTTTGAAAAGTCCGCGCTAGTCTCGTCCTCTAAAGGCATAATCTGTCGCGACTTCAAATTCCCCGCTGACGCAGAATAAACGCCGCGATCGCCAGATCCATCGGAGTTGTGACTTTCAAATTGCTTTCCTCACCGGGCACAATTTTGACCGGCAAGCCACACTGCTCAAATAAAGCTGCATCATCCGTGACTTCCCATCCCTGAGCCACTCCTTCTTGATGGCAGCGCATGAGTGGCTCCACAGCAAACCCCTGAGGCGTTTGAGCCGCCCACAAGTGGCGACGATCGGGCGTGTGGGTGATCAGTTGCGTGATGGGTTCGACGACCTTGATGGTGTCTTTCACCGGAATGGCTGCAATCAGTCCTGGGCAGTGAAGCAGTTCGGCAGCACAGCGATCGATGAAGTCAGGGGTCACCAAACAGCGAGCGCCATCGTGGATCAGTACCCGCTCTGCTACGGCTGGCAACGCCTGTAAGCCTTTGTAAACCGATTCCTGACGAGTAGCGCCACCGGGGAAGAAATGGACGCACTTCGTCATCCCCAGGCTGCTTACAATCTCTTTAAAGTCAGGAAAATCGTCTGGTTGACCCATGATGCCGACCCAACGGATCGATCGTGATGCTTTGACGGCAGCAAGCGTCCACGTCAAGAGTGGCTTGTCTAACAGGGGCAGCAGTAGTTTGTTGCGGCTACTGCCCATACGACGACCCGATCCAGCAGCAGGAATCAAGAGATACACGGCAGTCCTCAAACGTTGTAGTTCAGCAGCAGCGACAGCAGCATTTCAGGAACATCGGCTTTCAGGAACACGGTTTTCAGAATGGCTCTTAGGAACACGAGCGATCGATGGTAACCTTACAGGGGTATCTGGGGTCACAACGCACGTTGCCATGATGCAGCACAGTTTGGAAACCAATTAAAGCGTCAGAGTCAGCAGGCAATTCTCACATCCTGAAAGCTGAGTTTTAGCGGCTTCAGTCAAAGCTAGTGTTTTTCTAACCTTCTTTTACTGGTCAGCGTTTCAAATTATGGACGTATGGTGACGTGCAAGACGCAAAACTTTCCAGTATCTTCACTTAAAATTAAGAACGAATTAGCGTCAAGAATGATTATGCGAATCGTAGCCCTTGCCCCTGGCGGAATTGGCGATCAAATTCTGTTCTTCCCCACCCTGGATGATCTGAAACGATCCTACCCAAGCGCTCAAATCGATGTGGTGGTTGAACCCAGGGCAAAAGATGCCTACCGGGTTTCTCAGTCGGTACACAGCACGATTCTGTTTGACTTCAAAGGGCGCAACAGTCTGGCAGATTTAGGCAACCTGCTGGGTTCAGTGCGTGAGCGGGAGTATGACATTGTGCTCTCTTTGGGACAGCGTTGGACGGTTGGCGCGTTGCTGTGGTTGACGGGGATTCCTAACCGGATTGGCTACGCTGGCAGCGCTAGTGAGCGTTTTCTGACGAGTGCGGTGCCGTTAAAGCAAAATCAGTATGCGGCTCAGATGTATCACGATCTGTTGCAAGGTCTGGATATCAACACACCCTGCCCCGATCTGGCGCTAAGCGTCCCTGCCAAGGATCTCGAATGGGCAGAGGGCGAACGGAAGCGTCTGGGCGTTCAGAATAGCGGCTATGTGCTGATTCATGGTGGGTCTAGCCAATTAGCCAAAACGAAGGGGATCGATAAAATCTACCCTGTCAAAAGCTGGCAGGGCATTATTCAAGACTTTGAGTATCGACAGCCGGAACTGCCGATCGTGGTAGTGAAAGGACCCGAAGACGCAGAGTTTGTCGAAGCGCTGCTAGAAACAAGCCCTAAACTTAAAGTCACGGCTCCTGCGGATGTCGGCAAATTGGCGGCAATGATTGCGGCTGCGAGTCTGATGCTGTGTACCGATAGTGCGCCCATGCATCTAGCTGTTGCTGTTAAAACCTATACTCTGGCGCTTTTTGGTCCTACCGATCCGAAGAAGCTGCTGCCCGACAGTAGCCGTTTTGTTGGCATCAAGTCGCTGACTGGAAAGATGGCAGATCTTTCGCCGCAGATGGTGTTAGAGAAAGTTTGGAGCAGTTAGCGCGTGACCCGACGAGCTGTTTTTCTCGATCGCGATGGCGTTCTTAACCAGGAAGTGGGCTACATCCGCCAGGTAACAGATTTGCATCTGATCCCCGGTGTCGCCGATGCTGTAAAACGTCTCAATCAGGCAGAGCTTTTCTGTTGTCTAGTCTCCAATCAAGCGGGTCCTGCCAGAGGGTACTATCCTGCTAGCCATGTAGATGCCTTGCACGATCGCCTCTGTCACTTGCTGGCGACCGAAGCGGACGCACATCTAGATGCGCTTTACTACTGTCCATACTTAAGCGCGCCCGAAGGTGGCACCGAGCCAGCCTACACCCGCTGGAGTACCTGGCGTAAACCCAACACTGGGATGCTGGTGGCTGCTGCCTGGGATCACGATTTAGACCTGAAGGAGAGCTTTATGGTGGGCGATAAGGCAACCGATGTTGATATGGCACACAACGCAGGCTGCATCGGCATTCTGGTGCAAACAGGCTTTGGCGATCGCGTCCTCAGCGGTCAGTATCAGCACCACACCCAACCCGATTTCACTGCGCCCGATTTGGCGATCGCAGCAGACTGGATTTTGCAGCAGGTCAGCGGCAGCAGCGGCAGACGCAATACGGAATCTAGCGGAGCCTAGCTGTAGTACTAAAATAGTAGTAGACGTGTTCTAGAAGTCGCGTTGGATTGACTTCAGGATAAGCTTTGAGGCACTGCTCTAGAAGATACCCCTGCTGGGGGAATGCTAGTTTTTGAGCCACAGCGTATCTTTAGAATATCCTTTGAAATTCTTTACAAACTGACAGGAGAATCGTCCTATGCCCCTCGTTGCTGGAATTGTTTTCTTTGCGGGCTATGCCGTGATTTGCGCCCTCTTTGTCGATCGCGTTCGTTAAGCCCCAGTGCTTTTACTATCGCTCGCTGAGCGTTACTGCCCTTTTTTCTAAGAGAACGCAGATTTAATAAGGTGTAATTCTTTCTGTAGGGACGTTCCATGGAACGTCCCTACAGAAGGGAAATGGTTCAGATTAGTTAATCCACGATCCTTAGGATCGTGGATTAACTAAAACCGACAAATTTTTCGTAGGCAGGGGCGCACAGCCGTGCGCCCCTACGGAAAACGCCGAGGTTATTAAATTCTTGTTCCTAAGAGAACGAGCTGCATGACTGAGGCTATGCCTTTCGCAGCCGAGCCAAAAGGTGATCAGCCGTTCATAACAATGCAAAAAAGGCATCATCAATGTCGTAACCAAGCATTTGGGTCATCGCTTTGAGCCGAGCCTTTCCTTCTATACCTTGTTGCTGCATCCAATTTGCCAGCACAAACGTCTTGTGCATCACGAAGATCTCCAAGGCTTCTGGATTGTACTGAACGCCGTCCTTCGAGTGAAATTGATGCGGCACGAGCATGGCTGTGTACCGGGTTAGCTCTCCAGCTTTCCAGTCCAGCAAAAATGGTAACCAGGGGTAGAGCGCATCCAACCGAATGAACCAGAGCCGCACTTCAGGGATTTCTGGTAGTTCTCTTGGATCGTCTGGCGCTTGGGGATAATCGATGCTGAACTGAAGCTGCTGTTCATGAGTGAGCACGCTTTTTTGCTGTAGCAGCGAGTCAACCACTGTTTGAGCCGCAGATAAATCGAGCGCGTTGATAGAGTCTGTATTGAGGGCGATCGTCAGCATTGCCGTGGAAGTCCAGAAAACAAAACAGCATTCCCATCATTTTCCTCTGAATCCGCAGTTCTTTAGCAGAATGCGTGGGTTACTGGAATTAATATGGAGTGCCTCGATCGAAACTTGCTTGAACGAAAGCTTAGGATCGTGCATTAATTAACCTGAACCACCTCTCTTCGGTAGGGACGTTACATATAACGTCCCTACAGACGGATTCGCAGGATGGTGAGCTTAAATTGGTATAACGTCCTGACAGAAAGCATTGCACCTTATTAAATCCACGATTCTTAGTACTCTCTATAGACATTCAGGTTCATCTGTTCTTCACCTACCCTTCATCTAGTTCAAATCAAACAGTCACTTTCGTTTAAAAGTGCTAAATTCACAAAGAGATTTCACCCAATTTTGGGAGACTCCATGCTGAAGCAACGAAAGACCCAGGTAAAGTTAGGACTGGCTGTACTGGGAGCGCTAACAGTAGGCGCGGCGATCCCCATTGTGCAATGGAGTCAGCGGCAGCAGCCATCCCCAGTTACTCTCACTGCGGCAGAGGGCAGCTCTAAAAAGCCAGTGAGTGCGTTTAAAGCCTTGCCGCCAGCACAGCGTACGAAAGCACTGGAGGCGATCGTCAAAGGCAAAGAATCACCAGAGCGCAGCCGTGCCCGTTATTTGCTGGCAGCGGAACTGGTTGAAAAGGGGCAGGGCAAGCAAGCGCTGGAGGCGTTGCAAGGCTTAGAAAGTAGCTATCCTGTGTTGGCAGCGCACGTGCTGAAACAGCGGGCACGCGCCTACGAGCAAATGGGCGATCGCGCCAAGACGCAGTCAACCTGGCAGCAAGTACTCAAAGATCATCCCAAAAGCCCAGTGGCAGCAGACGCACTGGCGGCGTTGGGGCATGACAATCCACGCTATGGTGACCAGGCGATCGCTCAGTTTCCAGCGCACCCCAGCACGATCGATCTAGTGCAGCAGCGGCTAAAGCAAAATCCCAAACAGCCTCAACTGCTGCTGCTGATCGCTAAACATGCGCTCTACGCACAAAACTACCTTGCCGTTCTGGATACGTTGACCAGCCAGTACGCGACGCAGCTTCAGCCCGATGATTGGGAAGCGATCGCCTTTGGCTACTGGGAAAAGCAGCTCTATGGCAAAGCGGGAGAGGCTTACGCCCGTGCCCCTTACACACCGCTCAACGCCTACCGTATCGGGCGTGGCTTGCAGCTTGGCGAAAAAGGTGGCGCGACTCAGGCATACCAGCGCGTCGTCCAAACTTTTCCCAACGCCAGCGAAACGCCTCTGACGCTGCTACGGCTTGCCAAGATCACGGAACCGGGGCAAGCGATCGGCTATCTGGATCAGGTAGAGCAGCGCTTTCCCGCCAAGGCTGGAGAAGCATTGCTAGAAAAAGCCAAGCTTTTAGAGCAGCAAAACAGCCTTAAGTATGCGACGGCAGTACGCCAGATTTTGCTCACGCGGTATAGCAAATCGGATGCGGCGGCAGCACTGCGATGGAGCCTTGCCCAAGAGCGAGGGGCAGCAAACGATGCGCAAGCGGCTCGCGTGTGGGCAGAGTCTATAGTGACGCACAACCCCGCTAGCGAACAGGCTCCTGAAGCCGCGTTTTGGAGTGGCAAATGGGCAGAACAGCTTGGTAAGCAGAAAGAAGCGAAGGCTGCCTATGAGCAAGTGCTGGCACGGTATCCACAGTCTTATTACGCGTGGCGATCGGCATCCATGCTTGGCTGGCAGGTGGGAGACTTTAACAGTGTGCGGCAACTCAAGCCCGAAGTGACTCGTCCCGCCTCTCGCCCTGAACTGCCCGTGGGTTCTACAGCACTCAAGGAACTCTTTCAATTGGGGCAAGACCGCGAAGCCTGGAAGCTTTGGCAGGTAGAGTTTCAAGACCCCATGCAGCCCTCAGTGGCAGAACAGTTCACCGACGGCGTGATGCGGTTGGGCGTTGGGGATTACCTCGATGGCATCTTTATGGTTTCGTTCCTGCGGGAGCGAGACAAGCCAGAAGAACAGTCGCAGTATCGATCGCTCAGGCAGCAAGCGTCCTACTGGCAAGCGCTGTACCCGTTCCCATTTCTGGAGCCGATCGAAACTTGGTCGCAAGAACGGCAGCTTAACCCGCTGTTGGTCACTGCACTCATCCGTCAAGAATCACGCTTCATGCCGGGAATCCGCTCCAGCGTTGGCGCAACTGGCTTGATGCAGGTTATGCCCGACACCGGAGCCTGGATCGCTAAGCAAATCAAGCTCAAGCAGTACCAACTGAACGACCCTGACGACAACATTAAGCTAGGCACCTGGTATCTAGACTATACGCACCAGGAATACGGTGGCAACTCGATGTTGGCGGTTGCCAGCTACAATGCTGGACCCGGAGCCGTTGGCAGTTGGGTCGCCAAAGTGGGACAGCAAGACCCCGATGTCTTCATCGAAAAAATTCCCTACGACGAAACCAAAGGCTACGTTAAAGCGGTGTTTGAAAACTACTGGAACTATCTGCGGCTCTACAACCCCGAAATTGCTCAAAGAGTTGCCCAGGTCTCTAAAGAACAACCCGCTGGCACCGTACCTGATTCGTAAGGGCGCTTTAGCCAGCAAAGCCCATGTACAGGTTTTATTGAGTTAAGGGGATTGCAAGAAAATAAGCTACCAGTTGTTTGGGTTTCGGCTACGCTCAACCCGCTATGACTGAAAGTTGAGCGCAGTCGAAATTTGGTTGTTTGGTAGGTTATTAAACCGCAAAGCCCTAATCGATCGATAGCCAACCCGTTGCCTAACCGAAGTGAGCGTCTAAAACTCATTGGTTCGCTTTTGCCTTGAGCGCATATTGCCGAAAGCGCTCTAAATCGGCGTGCAGGGTTGATTCCACCACGCGCCCGATGAAGAGGTTATCGAGGAGTTGACCGAGGAAGCCGGGGATGGCATAGTCGATCGACATTTTGACGATGCTGCCTTTTTCGCCTCGATCGTAAAAACGAATCGCACCCCGATTGGGCAATCCATCCACCGATTCCCATTGAATGATTTGGTTCTGGACTACCTTACTGATGCGTGAGAGCCAGGTAAACTCTAAGCCTCCGGTGGCTAGCTTCCAGCGAGACAGCTCAGGCTTGTCTTCCAAGATGGTGACGGAATCAATCCATTTCATCCAGCGGGGCATTTGCTCTAGATCAGACCAGAGACCCCAGACGAGTTCGATCGGGGCGTCAACTTCTACTTGGACACTATGTTCGAGCCAGTTGGACATGAGGGAAGAGTGGGGAGTAGGGAGTGGGGAGTGGGGAGTGGGTAAAGAAAGGTTTAGGTTTTGGTTTGTAGTGAGCGAATAAGGGGGCGGAGTAGTTTTCCGACTGATTCACATTGCTTTAGCGTTGAGTCTGCGTTTTCAGTGGGGAGTAGTTCTACTCGCTGCGCTAACAATAGATGGGTTTCTAATTCTTTCAGGGAACCTTGGGCGATGCGCAAAAACTGGATGTATTCTTGCCGATACTCTCGTCCATACCCTTCCGCAATATTGGCTGGAACTGAAGTTGCTGCTCTACGGATCTGCGAAGTCATGCCATAGATTTCTTCTTTTGGAAAAGTCTTGGTCACCTTGTAGCAAATCTCCGCCAGATTCATGCTCTCTTGCCATACCCTCAAATCCCGATAGGACTCAATCACCCCCTTACTCCCCACTCCCCACTCCCTACTCCCCACTCGCTAATAATTAAACAACCCCACACCCTGCACCTTATACCCCGTTGGTTCCAAAATGGCTTGGGCGGCTTGTCTGCCAGAGATGGTGGCTCCTTCCATGCTATCGATGTAGTCTTGTTGCGTGTAGCTGCCTGCAAGGAAAAAGTTGGCGATCGGGGTTTTCTGGTCAGGACGATACAGATCCATACCGGGAGCTTCGCGGTAGAGTGACTGGGCGAGTTTGACGACACTGTACCATGTCATGTTGAGGTCGCGGGAAGAGGGGAAGAGATCGTGAACTTGTTTGAGAACGTGTTGGGCGATCGCCTCGTTGCTTTGCTTGATGAATGGATCGCCTGGAGTGAGCACCAGTTGCAGCAAAGAGCCTTCACCTTCGCGGTAGTAGCCATTCGGACTTGTGAGCGCCATATCCGCAAAGCAGGAAAAGTCTGCGTCGGGCGTGTAAAGCAGGTTATCGATGCCAGTCGCATGATCCATTTGCTTGCGTGCTTCCGAGTCGTGTAGCTCTGTCACCCAACCATCAAAACGAAGCTGCACGGTTGCTACAGGAACGGCATCCAGCTTGTAGATATTGTCAAACTCTTTCCAGGTGCGCCATTCAGCAGGCAGCAGGCGTTGAATGCCAGGGATATCGCAGGCGGCGAGGTAGGCATCAGCCGTGACGGTCTCTTCAGCGTCGTCCTTCGCAACGACTAAGCCTGTCACGTGGGTCTGGTCATCTTTGCTGTCGAACAACACTTGGCGAATGCGTCGGCGAGTGTGGATCTTCGTGCCACGGGCTTCCAGGTAGTCCACGATCGGCTTGTGCAGATACTCGTGAGGCGACCCTTCCAGCATCCGCAGCACCGAGGCTTCCGTTCTAGCAGCGAAGAACTGGAAGATGGTGAGCATACAGCGGGCAGAGATATTTTCGGTGTCGATGAAGCCCAGGGCATAGGCGATCGGATTCCACATCCGCTTCAGGCTACCGTTTGAGCCACCGTGCTGGCGAAACCAATCGGCAAAGCTGATACCGTCTAGCTCTCGAATACTTTTCATCGCACCGTCAAAATCGACCAAGCCGCGCACAATGGGACTGGTGCCGAGGGCGATCGCGTTCTGCACCTTGTCCTGCACCGAAAGCTGAGACGTGGTGAAGAATGCCTTCAGCCCGTTGAACGGCGCACCTGTGATGAAGCGAAAATCCAGCATTCCCGTTTGACCACCCCGGTTGATGAAGGTGTGGGTATGCTCCTTTAACAGCAGGCTCTCGAAGGCTCCGACCTTTTTCATGAGGTCAAACAAGTTGTAATAACAGCCGAAGAAGACATGCAGACCCATTTCCAGATGGTTGCCGTCTGCATCGACCCAACTGCCCACCTTGCCACCCACAAACGGACGGGACTCAAAGATTTCGACTTCATGTCCGGCATCGGCTAACTCTACCGCTGCTGCCAATCCCGCTAACCCTGCGCCCACGATCGCAACTCGCATTCTGTCTTTCTCGCTTAGCTTGCTTTACACGGTTTAGATTTCTCATTGTAAAGGAATGTGTGAGAAGATGAGCGGCAAACGCTTAGGGCAACTGAGTGATCACCCACTGGCGAAACTGGCGAATCAAGCTTGTCTCGCCCATCGACTGTCGTAGTTCCAGAAACCGCACGACTTCGGAGACTGTGAGTTGAGGCAGGCTGAGGCTGCGATCATGGCTCTCATAATCTCCCGCTGCCAAATGATAAATCGTCAACGCTTGACCGTCATAGCGCCACACTTCGGGCACTCCCAGTGCGGCATAAATCGCCAGTTGATCAATCGAACTGCTGGTAATGTCCACTTCAAGGGCAAGGTCTGGTGGCGGATCTTGCATTAAATCAAGCCGATCGCGGTTCCGCACCGCCGCTTCGTTTTGAATGTAATAGCACTGATCCGGTTCCAAGCCTCTCGCCAAGTCTTCACGATCGCACATTAAAGACCCCAAACTGCGAATTTCGATCGCGAATGCTTCTGTGAATGCTTCAATAAATCGCCCCAAAAGTTTTTTATAAGTTTCATGGGGCGGTAATGGCTTCGTGATCTCCAACAAGCCGCGATCGTAGGTCAGGCGCATTCCTGGCTGCTGTTCAAAGTCTTTCAGCAAGGATTGATACGTCTGCCAGCTAATATCTCTCAGCAAAACCCGATCGAAATTCTGAATCAGCGTTGCAGTCATGGGCTGGCTGAAGCGAACGATTTGACTCTAGTGTATGGCAGAAAGAAGTTTGTGGTGGTTAGGCGGAATAGGCGATCGGAGGCATCCTACTCTCTTGCAGCCCTGGTATAACCAGGGTATAACTAAAGTGTAGTGATGATGCCCTCGTAGCGATGAAAACAGCAATCTCACTCCCAGATCCAGTGTTTGAAGAAGCAGAAGCCCTGGCTCAAAAGTTGGGAGTATCCCGCAGTGAGCTTTATACAAACGCCTTGAAAGCCTATTTACGGAAATACAATCGCGCTCAGCTTTTGGATACATTGAATCAGGTTTATGCCGAAGAGTCTTCCGAACCCGATCCAGCATTGACCCAGATGCAGTTGATGTCCCTGCCGCATGAGGATTGGTAGTGTATCGCGGCGAAATTTGGTGGGCAAATTTGCCAGAGCCACTCGGTTCTGAACCTGGCTATCGTCGTCCGGTTGTGATTGTTCAGGATGATGTCTTCACGCAAAGTCGTATCAGTACGGTCATTGTTGTCATTGTCACCGCTAATACTCGGTTAGCAGAAGCACCTGGCAATGTCTTGCTACCTCGTGAAGCGACAGGATTGCCCAAAGATTCTGTGGCGAACGTGTCTCAGATTTTTACCATTGACAAACGGTTTTTAGTAGAACGTGTTGGCACATTGCCAGAAGGTTTACAAGAAGACCTCAACGAAGGACTGCGAGCAGTTTTGTATCTCTAGCTGTACACGTAAACATAGCGATTTTCACTGGTTTGTGTCTACCAGCTAATATCTCTCAGCAAAACCCGATCGGGATTCTGAATCAGCGTTGCAGTCATGAAACAGCAAATGAATGGTTTGACTCTAGTTTAGGGCAGAAAATAGTTATGAGGCTGTCTTACAAGATGTTGAGTTCGTTTTAAGAACCGAATCAAGGCTGGCTTTTTGAGTCAAGAATGGAAACCAAGAGAAGATAGGTTTATCCCGTTGAATCTCCTCAACGCTTAAATAGTAGCCCCTTGCCTTTGCAGCTTTATTAACTGCATAGTTTTTAGTCTGAGAATCATTAAAAATTAATTCACCACTTTGTGTGCAAATAAGTATACCCTCTCCAACAGTAAAGGGATAGCGCTCTCCCATCGTGTTTTTGGAGATTTTTTCACAGGTTCGCTGTTGATTATCTAGATTAATGTCATATTTACAGGATGAGGCTAGGGCAGTAATTGATGTATTTGAGATCCTCTTAAGGGCATCCTCAGCTTGTTGTGCATAGCCCTCAAACTGCCGACCGAGAGGGGATGGTGAAAAGATCTCAAGAATGCCAGCACCCAAATACCAAACCGTACCAAGAAAGATTGCTGCTATTACTATGCCCTTAGCAATTTTGTCGGATGATACATCTTTCAACACGACTGTTTTTTCTTGCTGTATTTTCGATTCTGACTGTAAACTCTCGAATGGATTTTGAACTAACTCAATGTTATGAGTCCAAGAGATGGGTGTCCCTGTCTGTCTACCAAAAACTTTAACATTTTTGATAGATTTAACTTCCAGACTGACCATTCCTTGTTGAATAAATGCAACCATAGCCTGTTGATCTGGTGCTTGAGGTGCTTCTAGCATCACCTGTAGGCAGGCATCTTTAAGAACGACTTTAGCAGTAATGCCTTTGGGTTGAAGTTGACGATTCATCAAGGCGGCGATCGCTCGTACATCACCTTGTTTAGCAAGTTCCAGAAGATTAGGTTGAGAGGCTGTCATAGCAGTGATTTAGAGAAGAGTATGTGCATACACGTCTCCTTCTAAAGTTCCCCGCTCTGTTCTATCAGTAACGGTGACGGTAAATGGGTTTTCAGTCAGCGATTCGGATTTGAGTAACGATTGCGCTGACTGTAATTCTTAATCAGCCAACGTTTTGCCCAAACAGCTTTAGCTTTAACGCGCTTGAAGACAGCCCCATATTTCTTCCAGTGCGATAGTCTTGCAAGGCGTTCTCGCTTGCTTCAAGCGCCTCAAGCGGTATCGTTTCAGTTGTACCTTCCACTTCAACAGACTGTTCAGCTAAAGTTCTCAAAGCCTCTAACAGTTGAGCCTGTTCCTGGGGAGAAAGCCGTTGGGCAAGGTTCAAGACCTCTTCATAGGTGGGCATACGCTGTTACCAATGGATGGCATTTAACCCAGTATAAAGCTTGCGCTGATTTACTTCTGTGTCTCAATCAGTGCTGCCAAATTGGGAATGCTGAGGCTAAAGCGGTTTGCCATGAGGGAATGATCGAGCATGAATCATCCAGTAATATCCGGACGTGAAACCATTCGCGCCAAGCTAAAGCAAGTTTGGAGCTATGACGATTTTCGATCGCCCCAGGGAGAGATCGTCCAATGTCTCCTGGAGCAGCGGGATGCGCTGATTATCATGCCAACTGGTGGAGGAAAATCCATTTGTTTTCAGCTTCCCGCGTTGATGCAAACGGGGTTGACGATCGTCGTTTCGCCTCTGGTCGCGCTGATGGAAAATCAGGTGCAGGAGCTTCGTCAGCGTCGATTGCCAGCCGCCTTGCTCCATAGCGAAGTGCCAAAACAGCAGCGCCGACAAACGCTGTGGGCACTGGAGAATCAAAGCCTGCGGTTGCTCTACCTGTCGCCTGAAACGCTGCTGAGTGAGCCAGTGTGGGAGCGATTGTGTCAGCCCGATCTCAAGATTAAAACGATCGTGCTGGACGAGGCGCACTGTTTAGTTCAATGGGGCGACACCTTTCGTCCGGCGTATTATCGCTTGGGCATGGTGCGATCGGCGCTTTTGCAGTCGAAACCAGACGGGACAAGGATTGCGATCGCGGCTTTCACCGCTACTGCCAATCCTGACGCACAGCAGACCATTCAGCGAGTGCTGCAACTCCAGCAGCCAGAGGTTTTTCGGCTCAATCCCTATCGTGCGAACTTGCACCTTAACGTGCAGGTCGTTTGGACACCGAGGCAACGACGGCAACAACTGCTGAAGTTTATTCAGGCACGACCAGGGCAAGCAGGCTTAGTCTACGTCCGCACTCGTCGCGATGGTGAAACGTTGGCAGCATGGCTTTTGCAGCAGGGCTTTCAGACAGCAGCGTATCATGCAGGCTTGAGTCCCGATGAACGGCGACAGAGTGAAAAAGCCTGGCTGGGTGGTTCAACGCAGTTTGTGGTTTGTACGTGCGCGTTTGGCATGGGGATTGATAAGCCAAACGTTCGATGGGTGGTGCATTTTCACTCACCGCTGTTGCTTTCAGAATATGTGCAGGAAGTTGGACGGGCGGGACGAGATGGCAAACCTGCGACGGCTCTCACGTTGATTAGCGAAACGACAGGCTTGCTCGATCCGGAGGATAAGCAACGGCGACAGTTTTTTGTGGAACAGGCAGAAAAGCAACAGCGATCGGCACAGGCACTTATCCACAAACTACCACCCCAAGGAAACGTCGCCAGTGTCAGCAGAGAATTTAAGGATGGCGCGATCGCCCTTTCCCTTTTGAACAGCACCGGACAACTGGAATGGTCAGATCCTTTCCATTACGTGATGAAGCCTGGACACACTCATGCTGCTGGACAATCAAATACCCATGCTGCCCAACAGATGACCGACTATCTTAAAACGCGAGACTGTCGCTGGCGCTTTTTACTTGGTGCGTTTGGGTTTGAGTCTGAGGCAACAGATTTGCGTTGTGGACACTGCGATCGCTGCGATCGCTAAAGCGTTCATTCCTGTCACGCCAGCCGAGTGTTAGCGCTCATACAACCGTTACTCGGTGGCACTCCGTTTTGTAAAGGCATTCCGCACCAAGACAAGCAGGAAGCCCACACCTGTAAAGGCGGCTGCCAAAAAGTGGCTTTCCCTAGACGCAAAGGCAATGAGAACGAGGTTGGAAACGAGCGCCAGCACTGGAACGATTGAAGGCACTTGAAACCCGTCAGGGTTGGCTTCTCGACGTTTAATCACAAGCAGTGACAGGTTCACTAAACAGAACATGGCAAGAATGAGCGTTGCGGTCGTGCCTGCCAAAAATTGCAGCGTACCGGACAGCGCCAGAAAAATGGCGATCGGCAGAATCACGATAATCGTGCGGTAGGGCGTGGCGCGTGTCGGATGTAGCTTGCTAAACCAGGCAGGCAGCAATCCATCGCGCGACATCCCAAAGAGCAACCGAGAGGCAGTAATAAAGTTCAGCAGTGCTGTGTTGAGTACTGCAAACAGTGCGATGAAGGTAAAAACAATGCCTGGAAAATTTGGCTGTGCCCGAAGCACTACATCCAGCAGCGGCGCACCAGAGGCAGACAGTGCCGCAGGACTCACTACCTGAGTGGCAAGCCAGGAGACCAGAATATAAATGACTCCAGCAATACCGAGTGACAGCAAAATCGCTCTTGGTACATTGCGCTCAGGATCTTTTACCTCTTCCGCCACATTCACAATGTCTTCAAAGCCAATAAACGCATAGAAGGCAAGTGATGCGCCTTGAAAAATGGCAACCCAAGCAATGGACTGACCACTAACAATAGGCGCGGTTACTGCGGCATCGCCAGCATTTGCGCCACCGCTGATAAAAAGGACTGACACTAAAATCACGACCAGGAGTCCTGAAACCTCCAGCGTTGTACAAAAAATGTTGAGGCTTGACGATTCCTGCATCCCGCGAAAGTTAATGAACGCAAGACCGCAAAACAGCGCCAGCACAACAAGCGCAGTCGGAAAGATGGGAGCAAACGTGGTTAAATAGCCTGCAAACGCTTTGGAAAGGGTCGCCATTGAAACGATGCAGGTGCAAAACATGAGCCAGCCGACAATGACGGAGATCCAGTCGGTGCGAAAGGCTCGATGCACAAAGCAAGCAACCCCACCACTGAGCGGAATCCGGCTACCCAGTTCGGCGTAGCTCAGAGCCGTCAGCGCTGCGACTGACATCGCCACTAAAAAGGAAGCCCAAACGAGAGTGCCAGAGAGTCCGGCAATTTTGCCCACAACGGCATAAATGCCCGCACCCAGAATATCGCCAACGCCGTAAATGACAAGTGTGGGTAAGCCAAACACTCGCTTCAGTGAATCTGCTTCAGTCGTTTCCATGCGCTTTTGTTCAGTAGGTTGATCTTAATGTGTTGTCCAGTTGGCAGTGGAGGCACCAAAAGAAACGAAGGCTTTAGGCGGCTAGTCACCTTCAAGCACGAACGCTTCTTCGAGCGCGGGTTCCATTTCTAGCTTTGGCTCTTTGCCATCTAGCAAGCAGCTTACAGTCATGTCGCCCATCACGTTAATGCACGTGCGGCAGCGATCGAGAAACCAGTCCACCGTAATCAACAGTGCGATGTACTGTGTTGGCAGCCCCACAGCGGTAAACACCAGCGTCATCGTCACCAGTCCGGCTTCAGGAATGCCAGCCGCACCCACAGAGGCGAAAATTGAGGTTAGAACAACGACTAACTGCTGTTGCAGATTCAGGTTCAACCCCAGCACTTGCGCGATAAACAAGGCGGACATCGCTTCATAGAGGGCTGTTCCATCATTGTTGAAGTTACTACCCACTAACGCGCCCAACGATGCCGATGATTCCCGCAAGCCGACTTTATCGATCAAGCCTCGGAAGGTGATAGGCATGGTTGCTGTCGATGAAGCGGTTGAGAAGGCGGTCGTCAGAGCATCAGAGGCACCTGCTAAAAACAGCTTTGGACTCACCCAGGAGCCGAACCGAACTCGTATGAGGTAATAGCACCCTTGCAGAAACAGCGCCAGCAACACGGCAACAATAAAGGCTCCCAACGCTTTGAAGGGTGCAAAGCCCTTGAGGGTCACAGTGTTTGCAACGATACCAAAAACAGCGATCGGCACCAGCATGATTACCCAAGTCAAAATGCGAATGACGGCTTCAAACAGAATGGTGATCAATTGCTCAATGGGACGATAATCGGTTCGACCTGCCGCCACCTGCTCTGACTTCAGGGCGCGCAAAACAATGCCAAATGACAGCGCAATCACAATCAGTTGAATGACATTGTTATCGGTTAACGGTTTCAGCACCGCTTCCGGCACACTGCTTTCCACTAAGCCCCAGGGGTCGAACTGCTTGGTCATGCCTTGAGCATCCCCAGCAAGACTAATTTTTTCCCAGGTTCCAGGACGCAGAACATTCGCCACAAAGAGACCAATCAAAATCGCGACAAGCGTGTTGCCTAGCAAGATGAGGGCTAGACGACGACCAGCGCGACCAGGGATATTGGTGGTTAAAAAAGAGTGCAGCACCGCCAACAGAATCAACGGTGTTGCAAGTGCCCTCAGTGCTTTGAGCACCAAGCTACAAGGAATTGCTAGATTTTTGGCGATTTCGGCGTTTTGAGGACTGGGGTTGCCCGCACCTAGCAAAATTCCTAATCCAACCGCCAAAATCAGGGCAATTAAAATCTGAAGGTAAAGGGGAATGGTTTTGCCAAACAGTCGCAGTCCTTGCTCATGCTCACTCATGCTGGTGTCCAGGTGGGGCTAATCTAACTAGGATGCAGAATGCACCCGATCGCGTCAAGCTTCTACGATTATCTCTGCCTGGAACGTTACCTTCTGTTCAGAGCGTTGCATAACGTTACGATTTAGCTGTTTGACCTACTACGATCGAAGCGAAATTGTCCAAAGTTGCTCAAACACTACACCATGCCAGAGATTACACGCCGCCAATTTATTGCTACGGCTGCTTTTGCGAGCGGGTTTGCACTAGCTGTGCAACCGATCGCGTCTAGCGCCATCATGACCAACGGTGCAGGGCTTATCATTGGTAACGTCAAAATTCCTGCCAGGGATGGCGAAATCGCCGCCTATCGAGCGATGCCTGCAACGGGCACCAACTTTCCGATCGTGCTGGTAATTCACGAGATTTTTGGGGTTCACGCACACATTGAAGATGTCTGCCGTCGCTTTGCCAAGTTGGGCTATGTGGCGATCGCGCCCCAACTGTTTACGCGGCAGGGCGATGTCTTGAAGCTCAGCAGCATCGACGAGATTCGCCCGATCGTTGCCAAAGTGCCGGACGCTCAAGTGTTGTCTGATCTGGATGCTACCGCAGCTTGGGCAGTCAAAAACGCGAAGGGAAATCCAGCTAAGCTCGTAACCACTGGCTTTTGCTGGGGTGGACGCATTGTGTGGCTTTACGCAGCACACAATCCTAAAGTGAAAGCGGGTGTGGCATGGTATGGGCGGTTGGTTGGCGATACAAATACGCTGATGCCCAAGTATCCTGTTGATCTAGCTTCGTCGCTCAAGGTGCCTGTGCTGGGGCTGTATGGCGGCAAAGATACGGGCATTCCAGTTGATAGTGTGGAGCAAATGCGCGATCGGCTGAAGTCCAGCAGCAGCAAATCTGAAATCATCGTCTATCCTGACGCACCACACGCCTTTTTTGCCGACTACCGCCCATCGTACCGCGAAGCCGATGCGAAGGATGGTTGGCAGCGTCTACAAGCCTGGTTTAAGCAGCATAGCGCATAGGTGAAGTGTGCGTTAACGTTTGGATCGCAACCCAACGACTGTTCACTGATTGAGGGTGATGTTATCGATCGCACAATCTCACGCTCGCTTCCAGGCAATGCTTGTTGCAAAAGGGCGTTATGCCAAATCAATGAGCAAAGGCTACAGATCTTGCCCTCATCCCCGACCCTTCTCCCTGGGGAGTAGGGCAGTCAAAGTCTTGTTCCCTCGCCCATTGGGAGAGGGCTAGGGTGAGGGAGTATCTGTAGCTTTTATGGCAGGACTTGGTATTAGTGCAGCAGCAACCGTTAACGCAATCATAGAGAACCGATTACTATCAGATAATTACTATTCGCACCGTTTCGCGTACATTGCTTTCGTTAACTTTTTTCATCTCAACCCTAGTAACCGCGCTCGTCCGTAAGGTGCACTATGGCTCCCTCTCCTCCCAATCCCGAACAGGTTCGCAGTCAGCTCGTTAAAGTGTATCGATCGCTGCCACCACTAGAACAAGTGATGGTGCAATTGTTTTCGGTCATTTATGAGCCAGTCAGCAGAGCGCTATTAATTAACTGTTGGAATCATCTTGGCGAACCAGAGAAAGGTGGGAAGCATTTCTCCGCGCCATCGATCAAACCGTACATCGATCGTCTGATCGAGCTGAATGTTTTAGTGCAGCATGGCAACACGGGACCGCAATGTAATCCGCTGTTAGCTGAAGTCGCCACTCGTGATGCTGTAAAAGCAAACCGCTTTGAACGGCTTGTACAGGCAGTGCAAAAGGGGTTTCCCGTTCCCAGACGGTGGAAAGATGGACCCATTTCGTTTGGCACCGATCGCCAACTGATTCGCGAGATTCGGGTGGGTGTTTATCGCAAAGATGTTGCCTTCATCCATAAGCAATTAGAGGATTACTACAAATACACCTATCAAAAAGACAAGCTTTCGATCGACGATATCTACCAGCAAATCTGCAATAATCCCTTCGATCCAGAGTGGTTTCGCACCCTTCCGCCCGATCTTTACAACGGCGCACTCGTCAGTATTTTAAACTATTCAATGCTGTCGCTCACGCCTGCTAACGCTGCCCTGTCTTTGCTAGAGGAGGATGTCGCGAAGGCAGGCAAGCAAAGCTCTGTGCTGCAATTTGTGGTCTTAATCGAGCATTTACTGTTGCGTGGACGTGTGCAAGAAGCACAGCAGGCGCTTGAGCGGCTTCCTGAGCAACATCACAATCAGTTCGCGTCACTGTGGGGACAGCTCTACTTTTTGCAGGGAGATGATGCCACCGCGATCGCTCAATACACGATCGCCCTACAAGCGCTGAAGAAAGGGACAGGCAAACGGAAAATCTATTTTCAAGCCATGAGCGGCTTGTTTTTCCTTCTGGCGTTGCTTAAGAATGGGGCTGGCGATCGCCTCATGGAAGCCGCTGAGTATGCCAGCATTGCACGACAGTCAAAAACGTGGCTGAGCCAGACCTATGCGGTGCTAGAGAATGTCATTAAGGTACAGCAGGGCGATTTGGCGAAAAAAGCTTGGGTGAGCAACATGTCGATCGCCCCCTACAGCGCGGGCAATAGCCTGGAGACGCTGATCGCCTGCCTGTGTCTCTACTGGATTGATGTCGATCAGGCGAAAAAGCACTTGCCAAGGCTGTTAGAACCGTTTTACGAAGCGGCAGATTCATCTGGGTATACGTGGTTAGCTAAGACGGCAGGTGAACTGCTCGCCAAACTCAAACCGCGCAGTCCCTACGCCAAGCAGGCAGCCGCGTTACTGCCCGACAGCAACCTGCGATCGCTGGCAGACCTGATTCAACCGCAAGAAGCGTGGGAACTGAGTTTAAATGCTCTGTCTCAACTACGGAAAGAGCAACCGCAAGTCACTGCAAAAGCTGAGACGGCTCAACGCCTTGCCTGGTTTGTGACGTTTTATCCCAAAACTGGCTGTGTCTTGCTGCCGCGTGAACAAACCCTCAACGCCAAAGGGGATTGGAGCAAAGGTCGCCCGATCGCCCTCAAGCGGCTGAAAAGCAACCCCGATGAGTTCAGTTACCTCACCCCTCAAGACCAGCGGATCTGTGCTCAAATCAAAACCTACAGCTACGGCTGGGGCAACAAAACAGACTACACCTTTACCGAAAAGGCGATCGCGCTCCTGGTTGGGCATCCCCACGTTTTTTGGGAAGATGCGCACACGACGCGAATCGAGGTGGTGAAAGGTGAACCCGAACTGCTGGTTAAAAAAGGCAAAGACGAGCAGCTCTCGCTGCAATTTTCGCCGGAGATTAAAGACACGAAAGAGGTGCTGACAGTAAAGGAAAGCCCAACGCGGCTCAAGATTATCGAAGTGACACCAGAACATCGCCGCATCGCCGAAATTCTGGGTCTGCAAAATCGGCTGGACGTGCCTGCTGCTGCCAAAGAGCGCGTTCTGGAAGCTATTCATGCCGTTTCCACGATCGTCACCGTCCATTCGGATATTGGTGGTGGCGTGGCGACAGAGGAAGTGCCGTCCGATCCCAAGCCACACGTTCACCTGTTGCCTGCCAGCACTGGCTTAAAAGTGGCAGTCCTGGCGCGTCCCTTCGCTCAAGGGGGTCCCTATTATCGTCCCGGCACGGGTGGCGAAACGGTGATGGCGGAGGTGGACGGCAAGCGCTTACAAACCACTCGGAATTTGCGCGAAGAGAAGAAGCTGGCAAATGCCGCGATCGCTGCCTGCCCCACCTTTTCACAGCAAGAAAAGCAGGACAATGAATGGCTGTTCGATGACCCGGAGGCGTGCCTGGAACTGCTGCTGGAACTGCAAGCGTTGGGCGATCGCGTCGTGATTGAACATCCTGAAGGCGAAAAGTTTCGCGTCGCGCATCAGGCAACCCTCAAGGATTTCAGGCTCAACATCAAGCGGCAGAATGATTGGTTTGCCACCGAGGGCGAGTTGAAGGTCGGCGATGATCTGGTGCTGGATATGCAGCAGCTCATGCAACTGCTAGGGCAAACGTCCAGTCGCTTTATTCCCCTCGCAGACGGTCAATTTCTCGCGCTGACGCAAGAATTTCGTAAACGGCTGGATGAGCTACGTGCCTTTTCGGAACGATCGGGCAACGGGTTGCGCCTGCATCCCCTGGCAGCCCTGGCAGTCGAAGACTGGATGGAAGAGGTTGGGGAACTCAAAGCAGACAAACATTGGCAAGCCCATATCCAGAGGCTTAAAGAGATTCAGAACTTTGAGCCTCAGTTGCCGTCAACGCTGCAAGCCGACCTGCGCGATTACCAGATCGATGGTTTCCGCTGGTTGGCACGTCTGGCACATTGGGGCGTGGGAGCCTGCCTTGCCGATGATATGGGCTTGGGAAAAACCCTGCAAGGCTTAGCAGTCATCCTCACCCGTGCGCCCGACGGTCCCACTTTAATCGTCGCTCCCACATCTGTGTGTATGAACTGGATGGCTGAAGCACAGCGGTTTGCACCCACGCTCAACGCCATCCAGTTTGGTGCAGGAGACAGACAAAAAGTGCTCGATCAACTGCAACCGTTCGATCTACTGGTATGCAGCTACGGGCTGTTGCAACAGGGAGATGTGGCAGAGAAGCTTGCAAAGGTGTTATGGCAAACGATCGTCCTCGACGAAGCACAATCTATCAAAAACTTTGCCACAAAGCGATCGCAAGCCGCGATGAACTTGCAAGGCGGGTTTAAACTACTGACAACAGGCACTCCGATCGAGAATCATTTGGGTGAACTGTGGAACCTGTTTCGCTTCATTAATCCTGGTTTATTGGGTTCATTGGACAGCTTTAATCAGCGGTTTGCCAATCCGATCGAGCGCTATGGCGATCGCCAAGCCCGCCATCAGTTGAAAAAATTGATTCAACCCTTCATTCTGCGGCGCACCAAAAATCAAGTGCTGGAGGAATTGCCCTCACGCACCGAGATTTTGCTGCAAGTGGAACTGAGCCGTGAAGAGTTAGCATTCTATGAGGCATTGCGACGAGAGGCGATCGCCAAACTCTCTGACAGTGACGCGACTGCGGGTGCAAAGCATCTGCAAGTATTGGCAGAAATCATGCGGTTACGACGTGCCTGCTGCAATCCACTGTTGGTCAAACCCGAAATTGCCCTGCCCAGTTCTAAACTGCAACTGTTTGGCGAAGTGCTGACTGAACTGCTCGAAAACAAGCACAAAGCGCTGGTGTTTAGCCAATTTGTCGATCATTTGCACATTCTTCAAGACTATTTGGATGCTCAAAACATCTCCTATCAGTATTTGGATGGCAGAACGCCAATGGCAGAACGCAAGAAGCGAGTCAATGCGTTTCAGGCAGGTGAAGGCGATGTCTTTTTAATCAGTCTTAAAGCTGGCGGCACGGGACTCAACCTCACTGCTGCGGATTATGTGATTCACATGGATCCCTGGTGGAACCCTGCCGTGGAAGATCAGGCAAGCGATCGTGCCCATCGCATCGGGCAACAGCGTCCGGTGACCATTTATCGACTGGTGGCAAAGAACACGATCGAAGAAAAGATTGTCGATCTCCACCAGCACAAACGTGACCTGGCTGATAGTCTACTCGAAGGCACTGAAATGAGTGGCAAAGTATCAACCGACGAATTGCTGCGACTCATTTCCGAGAGCTGAGCCAGCGCCAGTGTGCGCTCAAAAACTCAAAAAGAGGGGTGATGTGCTTAGCGCAGGTTAAATGCACATCAGCTTACTGACACCTTATTACAGCTTGTCGATCGCACTCATCCCCTACACACGACTGTCAGACCATGAATGACGCTCAAACACATCAACCCATGGCTCATGAAGCCTCGTGGGGCTATGACAGCCGCATGATCAACTACATCCAAAAGGCAGCAGCACATGGTCTTTACGAAATTCGTGGGTTAGGTGCCAAGCGTCGATTACCCCATTTTGATGACCTGGTGTTTCTCGGTTCATCGCTCTCTCGCTATCCACTGGAAGGCTATCGCGAAAAATGCACCACCAAAACTATTTTGGGGACTCGATATGCGACCAAACCCATTGAATTAGCGATTCCCATCACGATCGCAGGCATGAGTTTCGGCTCCCTGTCTGCCAACGTGAAAGAAGCACTGGGGCTGGCAGCGACCGCAGTGGGCACCTCAACCACCACAGGCGATGGTGGGATGACTTCGGAAGAGCGGCTTTCGTCCAAGACCTTGATTTATCAGTGTTTACCGTCTCGTTACGGGTTTAATCCCGATGATGTGCGCAAGGCGGATGCGATCGAAATTGTCATTGGGCAGGGCGCAAAACCAGGTGGTGGCGGGATGCTGTTGGGGCAAAAAATCAATCCCCGCGTGGCACAAATGCGCACGTTACCCGAAGGCGTGGATCAACGCTCTGCCTGCCGTCACCCCGACTGGACAGGACCCGACGATCTCACCATCAAAATCCAAGAGTTGCGGGAACTCACCGATTGGGAAAAACCCATCTACGTGAAAGTGGGAGCCTCACGCACCTTTAATGATGTCAAACTCGCGGTTCATGCGGGTGCCGATGTGATCGTCGTCGATGGTATGCAGGGCGGCACTGCGGCAACCCAAACCGTGTTTATCGAGCACGTCGGTATTCCCACTCTGGCAGCGGTGCGTCAGGCAGTCGATGCCCTCGAAGCTTTAGACATGAAAGGCAAGGTGCAACTCATTGTGTCCGGCGGTATTCGCACCGGAGCCGATGTTGCCAAGGCGATCGCGATGGGTGCTGATGCCGTCTCGATCGGACAAGGCATTCTCATTGCGTTGGGCTGCAATAGCGAAACCTACATCCAGCAGGGCGAACATCACTCAGCCGTAGAAGATTATGCGGCGATCGGCGCTGCTCCCGGTTACTGCCATCACTGTCACACCGGAAAGTGTCCGGTTGGTGTCACCACCCAGGACGCAAGGCTGGAAAAACGGCTGGCACCCGAAGTCGGTGCGCGACGGGTGGAAAATTACCTTAAGACGTTGAATATGGAACTGACCACGATCGCCCGTGCCTGCGGCAAACAAAACATCCATCACCTCGAACGGGAAGACTTAGTAGCACTCACCGTCGAAGCGGCAGCAATGGCACGTTTACCTCTAGCTGGAACGTCCTGGATTCCCGGCTGGCAGTAACTAGAACACACTATTTTGTCGGGACGCTAAATGTAACGTCCCGACAAAATATGCTAAGGGATCTGCGGGTGAATAAAGTACCAATTAGCCAGGTTTCGACTACGCTCAACCTTCAAGCATCGCGGGTTGAGCGCAGTCGAAACCCGATCCCCTGGGAGCTTATTTTCTTGCAAGTCCCTAAGGCTTACGCGTGAGTAACCTCGGCAACTGGCACACTCTGGTCTTTGTAGCTGTTGCCGTTCTGCTCGTAATGAGCTGCTTTGCCGTTTTTGCCGTTTGTATGCCCATTGCCTTTGCGAGGCTGAATCACGCCATAGCCGCCGTGATTACGCTCGTAGATGACATTAATCTCGCCCGTTTCGCTGTTCAAGAACATGTAGAAATCGTGATCGACCAGTTCTAACTGCTCTAATGCCTCTTGTGCGGTCATCGGCGGCATCGCGAAATATTTGGTGCGTACAACCTGACCGGGCAATGTCGGCGATCGATCCTGCAATAAATCCGCGACGACTGGTTGATCGCTCAACACTTCCACCGTCTTCACAGGTGCCTGACTCTGCGCTTGACGTTTCTCCTTGTATTTACGAAGCTGTCGGCTAATCTTATCGGCAACTAAATCGATACTGGCATAGAGGCTCTCGCTACCTTCTTCAGCGCGGACGATCGAACCGTTAACATAAATCGTGACTTCAGCCGTCTGTTTAGTGCTGATACGGGGGTTTTTAGCAACCGATAAATGGACATCCACCTCAGTGGTTAAACTTTGATAGTGACTTACCGCCTTTTCGATCTTGCTGGTTACATAGTCACGCAACGAGTCAGTAATTTCGATATTTTTGCCCTGGATAACAAGCTTCATAAACGAGCTTTCTCCCTGAACGATTGGGTAATGCATTCACCCTAACACTTTGTATTCTGCACAACACGAGCCGTTAGAATGTTTTGCAAGCCTTGACAATTCTTGATTAGAACTCGCTTCCTTGCAGGCAAAATTGCGTTGGAACCCCCTTGATCTTTTCGTGAGTTTAAACCAGTGAACCAAGGCATTGATCGGGAATGGCTGACTGATAGCGATCGCGCAAACCGTCGCCTTTGTCACCTTTATGTCAAGGGCATTGTTCCTTATACAACTGCCTGGGCATGGCAGCGATCGCTGGTGGACGATCGTCGCCAAAATCCCAACCTTAACGATGTCTTGCTTTTACTGGAGCATCCGCCCACTTATACCTTAGGGCAGGGTGCCAATCCTGAATTTCTCAAATTTGATCCGGCTCAGACAGAATGGGATCTTCATCGGATCGAGCGCGGTGGTGAAGTCACCTATCACTGTCCCGGACAGCTCATTGGCTACCCCATTCTGAACCTGACGTACTACCAGAAAGATTTGCACTGGTATCTGCGGCAGCTAGAGGAAGTGATCATCCGCGTTTTAGCCGTTTACGACTTACAGGGCGATCGCCTTCCAGGTTTGACAGGTGTGTGGGTTGCTGGCTATAAAGTTGCCGCGATTGGCATTAAAGTGAGCCGTTGGGTTACTATGCACGGCTTTGCGCTGAATATTTGCCCTGACATAAGCGGCTTCGATCGCATTGTTCCCTGTGGCATCCCCGACAAACCCGTTGGCAGCTTGGAGCAGTTCGTACCAGAGATTGAGTTTGAAGCGGTGCGATCGCAGGTCGCGATCGCCTTTGCTGAGGTCTTCCAGGTCACGCTGGTTGCACAGCTAGCAGAGCCTCAAGGTCGCGGCTGAACCAAAGCCTCTGCAATCCCCACCAGACGGGTAATGTTTTGCTCTTGCCGTTTCGCCGTTTCAGATTGCTGCTGCGCCAATGCTTTGAGTTCAGCAAACCCTGTCGTGACAACTTCCGTCAGATGTCCAATTTGATCAGTCAGCAAGTCAATCTTCTGATTTTGCTGCTTGTATCCCTGGTCAATCGCTTGTTTTTGCTGCTGATTCGACTGTGTTAATTCAGCCGTCGCCTGCACCAAGACAGTGAGTAGATGCTGTGTTGTAGAATTTCCGCCCTCATCGTTCATAGCCCAGTGCTGCCTGAATTCTTTCTAGAGTTTAACCTGGATAATGCAACGAGAGGATGCCGATCGCAATCACACCAAATTCAGCCCAAACCAGCAATTTTTGTGCACAATCCTACAGATGTTAGGTTTTCTGATACTTAACGATGCCTTCGTTTCTTACTGTTGACGCAAAAACGCTAACAACTCCCGGTTCACCGTTTGAGGCGCTTCCTGCTGAATCCAATGTCCGCAGTGCGGCACGATGGTCAGCTTAAACGGAGCCTGAACGAGTTGGTCAAGCTCTTTGATCATGTTCTGGCTGAGCAACGAATCTTCTTCGCCCCATAACACCAGCGTTGGCGCTGTCACGGGATTAGGCGTACGTCCAAAATCCTTCAGCCAGTTCCAAGGCGATAGCATCTGGCGATAGTAGTTGAGGGCAGCAGACAGCGCTCCTGGTTTCTCTAACGCTGATTGGTAAAGTCTGGTCTCTTCGCTAGAGAACGCACCTTTACGAATTGCCTGCCCCTGGAAAACGTTGCTCACAACTTCTTTCAAATTTTGCTGAATTAGCCACTCTGGAATGCCAGGCACCTGAAAGGCAAGTACGTACCAGCTTCGACGAAGTTGATCAAGATTACTGACCATCTCCTGCAAGAAGCGTTGGGGTGGCGCAGCATTTAAGATGGCTAAACGGTTGAGGTACTGAGGAAATTTTTGTGCTAAATGCCACGCGATCGTACCGCCCCAGTCATGCCCCACAATGTGAGCACGGGCGTAACCCAAACTTTCAATCAACCCTTGAATGTCGGCGCTGAGGGTATCTAAATCGTAGCCGCTGGACGGCTTGTCCGATTCGTTATAGCCGCGTAAATCAGGCACAACAACTTTGAAGTGACGGGCAAGTGCCGGAATTTGAAACCGCCAGGAATACCAAAACTCAGGGAATCCATGCAAAAGCAGTACAAGCTCACCTTCGCCTTGTGTGACGCAGTGCAGGCGGATGCGATTGGTTTCAACAAAATGATGTTGCCATTCAGAAGACAGCGCTGTCATAGGGAGGTAATGAGTAGGGCGATCGGTTTGATCTGTAAAGAATCACGATGGATGACTGTCAGTGAAAACGTTTAGCTAGCCTCTATCTAAAAGAGACAAATCTTACAACCAACCATAAGGAAAGACTGCTTACAGATTACCATTTGTCACGCTTCGGTAGCCATACGTGATTACCGCTACAACATACGGGGGGCGATCGCCCATCTCCTGAGCATCCATTTACTGCGGTGAACCGATGGCATCTCGGTGGGCGACATGAGCACGATCGTCGTCAGAGCTTTACGGCGCAGCGATCGTTCCGTCTCTAGCAGCCACACTACAAGCTCTCATCCAATCGAGTTAGCATACGTCTTCACTTGTACTCTGTTCTGAGACGCTGCTTTCGGTGCAAACTCCAGAGTGACGGATGATAGTAGTCAGCTTTGTTGACGTTTACTGTAAGAGCGCACAGTGGCTATCTGGCAGCGGTCTACTCAGCGGTGAGAGATTAGATCGACCCTACTGATGCTGACATTCTGACTCCAAAAACTAAAAGCCCCTTACTCTCCATGAACTCATCCTCCATCTGGGTGATCTACGTCACAAAATTGTAAAGTTAGCGTGAAGTTTTGATGAAGCATCTAAAACGGCATCAAACGGCAAAACGTCCTTCAATACTTGCTTTGCCTGCCCTGCTGAACTAAGAAAGGTTAGCTAGCTTTTGGGAAGCCGGTTAGATCCCTGATCCCTAATGTAAAAAGTTCGTGATAGTCTGTTGCAGTTCTGACACACAGGAGTAAACACGAAACGAGTACGAGTTATGAGACGTGTCAAATGGAGATTTGCGGCTCGCTCCAGTCTCGCTTTGACATCTGCCCTTCACACATGGATGTATGAATCAAAATGTTTTGAGTGGTCTAACTGCTACCTTGTTTCTGACAACGCTTGGGTTACCGCTGACTAGCAGCGCTAACCCAGCCAAAGCAGTTGACCAAGTTGACGAGTCTACCCTTGATCAAGCCTCCAATCAGATGCTACTCCCTGACTCAACTCAGGATGGTGTGGCTAACAAACCCGATCAACGGTTCGCTCAGGCTCCTTTCAAAGATCGCGAGGCAACTACCTTTAGCGCAGCATCTAAGCCGGATTTGAAGCTCACGCGCGCAGTTGTCAAGCTGGGTGAGCAGCAGTCTCAAGCAACAAACGCTGCTACAGCCAACGCTGAAGCGATCACCAAAGTGCAAGCGCATGACTTGGGAGGGCGCAAAGCAGCAACTCTTTATGTGCGCAGCATTCCCATCCTGACGTTTACCAGTTCCAGTAAAACAACTGCCGTCAAGGTAAAGATGGGAAGCCGACAGTTTGTAGCCTCAACTGCAACTGCCAACGCGAGTGAAAATGCCAAGGCTTTTGATGCCTCTCTCTCAGCAACGTCAGAAGCGCTACCTCAACCGACTAGCGAAGCGCAAGCAGATGCTGCCCTTTCTCAAAGCGATCCCGTTTTAAGAGCCGCTGCGATCGCTGCCAAAATTAATCAACTTAACCGCGAAGGCATTGATGCCAAAGCCATCACCGTTAGCTGGAACGCTCAAGCTAACAAAGCGGTTTCCAGGGGCGAGAGCTATGCGATTAAAGCCAATAAGATCTTGATTGCGGTTGTTGATGCCAGCACCGTGCTGTCAGACAGCACTCACAATCTGGAAAAGGACGCGCTTCAAGCCACCAATCGGTTGCGTCGGCTCCTCGGCAATGCGTCTCCGCTTGCCAGCGTGTCTGGCAAGCCTAACCATTGGTCACAAGTTGCTGTTGGTTCCATCCGGCTGCGGCTCAGCGGCTTGGCTTCGTGGTATGGTCCCGGCTTCCACGGTAACCCCAGTGCTAGCGGTGAGGTTTTTAATCAAAACGCCATGACTGCCGCCCACAGAAGCCTACCTTTTGGCACACAGGTTCGTGTCACCAACTTGGGCAATGGTCAATCGGTGGTCGTGCGAATTAATGATCGGGGTCCCTATGCTGGCGATCGCGTAATCGATTTGTCCACTGCTGCGGCTCGCGTCCTTGGGTTAATTCAATCCGGTGTCGCTCAAGTGCGTCTTGATGTTCTAGATAACAGCCCTAGAGCCATTACTGTCTCTGGCAACTAGAAAACATCACTTAGGACGAGTCGAACAAGCGACACGCAAAGATCATTACCTGCGTTGTTCAGCTCAACTACCAGTTTTTGCGAGAGCAAGCAGGCAAAGAGATTGTGATTGTGCTTCACATATGTGAATTCTGTAGGGATGTATCATGCAACGTCTCTACAGAGCCTAAGCAATCGGTCTAAACCATTACCAGCGGTTCAACACCGAACAAAAACCTGAACCTTAATTTCTGCAACGTGTAGCGACTCTGTGTCGTTGCAAGCTAGAAAGAGTTGCTCTGCCCTTAGATTGAGCTAGTCCGTGAATTGAATCAACTTTTGCTCACTCAGCTATATCTGTCTAACTAGATTAGCTCGCTAACAAGCTTAGCCCTTTGAGCGGATGGACACTTTCTGAACTGGTAAGCCCCTTGGCTTGCACTAAGACACCAAAATTTCCTAAGCCCATTGGATTAATGAGAAGATGTAGGGCGTTTCGCTGCTGAAGTAGAGTTTGAATCGTTTGAGGGCTGCTGGCGGTAGACTGGCTGAGCGCAACCATGCGATCGCCCAATCCCAGTGCCATTAGAAAGAGACTCTGCTGAGTAAACCCGACTGTACTCAAGCCATGCTGCTTACCCTGTTGCTCTAAAGCGGTGAAATCAACATGGGCAGTAAGATCTTGTCGTCCAATGTGGATGTAAGGATTTGAATGATGCGTGTGCTGGTAGTAGCATTGCAGCGTGCCGTGGGCGCGTGTAGGGCTGTAGTAGCGATCGCTCGTGTACCCATAGTCAATGGTGAGGACGTAGCCTCGCTGAAGGCGATCGGCAACAGTCTCTAGCCAATCCAGTGCCGCCAGGTTGACTTCACTGCGGTAGCGATCGGGGTAAGACTTGGAAACTAGATCGATGCCTACAAGCTCAAAGTATGCAGCCAGTCGTGGTGTAGACAGGTCGCCAGGCACCTCGTCAAACTGAACAGCACCGTTCTCACCCTTCACACTCGTAACGTAAATTTCTTGCAACTGCCCTGATGCCAGCGTAATTTGATGCACGGGAAAAGCATCAACCAGTTCGTTTGAAAAAAAGCAGCCCGTGACGGATGCTGGCGGGATTGCTTCAAGGCTACGCCAATGTAGCGAAACCTCAAGCGCTTCTAATGCTTTGAGTTGCCGCTGTTGTTCGGTGATGAGCGCAGCAGAACGTTCAACAATGATGTATTCCAGCGATCGCAAAAATTCAGGATGCTGGCGCTGCACGTACCGGAGGATGTCAACAGCTAATAACCCTTGTCCAGCACCCATTTCAACCAGCGTGAAAGGAGTCGGGCGCTGCATGATTTCCCACAGTTGCACAAACTGTTCGGCTAACAATTCGCCGAAGTCTGCGCCCAAATGGGGTGAAGTGAAAAAGTCACCGCGTGCACCAATAACAGCAGCATTCGTGGCATAGTATCCATGCTGCGGCTGGTACAAGACCGAATTCATATAGTCAGCAAAGGTGATACGTTGCTGAAAACTCTCGGCAATCTGTTGTGCGATCAGGTTGCCGAGAGTTGGGTTGCTGTCTTGCTCGTCCAATGTTGCCATAACCACCACTGATAGCGGTCTTTATTTTGACACGGGTGAGCGTTGTGACAGAGCGACTGCACTGTCGATCGTCGATGGCATGTGCCTCTATTTAATTGTTCCAACACCACACTCCAAAAGCGGTAAAGTGTCCTTTACGCTTCAGCCTGAGTGATAAACTCGCTTGAACCAGACTCAAACGTGATCGCAAATTGAGACTGTGGCTGCGACTGCTTTAAAACCTTAAGATAGGCTTCAGCATCAGGACGGCGGCGGAACCGCGTAATTGTGAGATGCTTTAAGTTGGGCAATAATTTGTGAATAACCCAGGGACTAAGCTGTTGCTGGTAGTTCATCGTTTTCGTTCTATGGCTAATGGTTTGATGGCTGGTGAATGATGCCAATACATGTCAATGACCAGTAAGCTAGTCACTCAAAGTGAACCAAAAGTATGTGACCGCTTTCTAGCCAAACGCTACATGTAGTCTCATCCTTTCAGTGTCACTACTATAGATAGCGGTTAACGCTTTAAACTGCAAAGCATTTTACAAAATGAAATGTTTTTTAGGCACGAGAGTATGCGATCGCAAAACAGCATCGCTCCCACACTGCTAAAACAGGGACGTTACCGATTCCAGAAGCCCAGAAGGGACGGGATGAATGAGACCAACGTTTTGATTCATCCTGCTTTTGGTAACGCCAAACAGCATCCTTCAAGCCTGGAACGATGCAGCTAGAGTCAGGCGTGAAGACTAATCGCCTTCACGCCTGACTTCTGGCATTTCACCCGTTCATTTCTGCGCTCTTCCGGTTGTGTCACACTATCCCTAGTAGACTTGCCAACAGTGCTTTCTGTGCGTGCATCCGGTTTTCGGCTTGATCCCAGATGCGCGATTGAGATCCTTCCATGATGGCTTCGGTGATTTCTTCGCCTCGATGAGCAGGCAGACAATGAAGCACGATCGCGTCCTGATCGGCATGGCTCATCAGCACTTCGCTGACTTGATAGGGTTGAAAGATGGGGATGCGGGTTTCTGCCAACGCTTCTTGCCCCATGCTTGCCCACACATCGGTATAAACTACCTGCACACCTTTGATGGCGGCGATCGGATCTGTGGTGACGATGACTTCGGTTTTGCCATTGGCGATCGCCTGCGCCTTCTGCACAACGACATCTGAAGGGCGATAGTCTGGTGGCGATGCTACACGCACGTTTACACCAGCCATCGCGCAACCCAGCATGAGCGAATGCGCCATATTGTTTCCGTCTCCCATGTATGCCAGCGTCAGACCGTCTAGGGAACTGAACGACTCCTGCATCGTTTGCAGATCGGCAAGGACTTGACAGGGATGCTCCAGATCGGTGAGGGCATTGATGATGGGAATAGTGGCATAGTTAGCAAAGGCTTCCAGGTCGCGCTGGTCGAACGTGCGAATTGCCAGAATGTCGAGGTAGCGATCGAGCACTCGTGCCGTGTCGGAGAGCGGTTCGCCGCGCCCAACCTGCGTCACGTTAGGGTTCAAATCCAGTACCTGCCCACCGAGTTGGTACATCGCGGCTGAAAAACTGACGCGGGTGCGAGTAGACGCTTTATAGAACAGTAGACCCAGGATTTTTTCGCATTTTGGCTTGAGAGTGCCTGCTTTCAACGCGGCAGCCAGATGCAAAAGTTCCCGTAGTTCTTCTGTAGTTAAATCTGCCAGACTCAGCAGGTCGCGTCCTTTCATTGCCCCCATGGCGCTTCACTCTCCAAGCTTTTCCTCAAAACCCTATCAGATCTGCATCCGTTCGCCTAGCAGTCTTACAGGAAAAGATCAGCAACCAGAAGTGGGCGGCAACGATCGGGCGACACACTTGATCTGCTTTGTTTCCAAAAAATGTCAACAAACGTTGAAACTGTAGCTTTCAACACAGAAAAAATCTTATAGTTGTAGATGGGGAGTGAAAAACTCTACGTCAACTGTATTTTTTCGGAGCCTTTTAATATGACGAATGTACTTCATCTTCATGAGCGTTACAGCCGTGACAAGCACCAGGACAGCATGATGGCTTCCTTAACTCACCGCTTAGCGATTGCTAGAGCAAACAACAACGTTTCTTTAGTCGCGCTGTTGGAGCAAGAAAAACAGCAGGTTGCTCCCAGGGCTACTTCTGGTGCTGTGCGATCGCGAACTGACTGGTGGAAAGCCATAACTCAGTACGTCGCAGATGTGCTTTTTGGCGGCACTGACTTACAAGTGGTTGAAATGGTGGATGGGCGCGATCGCTGGTGGGTGGCATCCAATCCGCAGACGGGTGAGATTGTTTATGCAGACTCTGAAGCAGAACTCCGCCTTTGGATTGAAGAAAACTATCAGGGTCAGTAGTAATACTTAGGTATTACGAATCAATCAAAAGCTTGAGGATCCTAAGACAGCTTTTGCTCAAGCTTAATTTTTTAAGAAACACACATAAAACCGTTCATCTCTCTCTTTACCGCTTAAATCTAATCGTTAGGTAAGCCACATAGCAATTTCAAAGCATTGTGTGACCAAGCCTCCTGTTTTTCTCAAGCAGCCAGGGAACCGAAGCACTGTGTAAGGCAGATTGTTCTATTTGTTCAGGGAGGGACGGAAGTAGGGAGCATACCCGAAGGAACGCGGTTCATGCACTCAACGAAATTTATGGAGCGTTGTGATGAAAACGCAATGGCAACGATACAAAGAGCTAGAACTGCTGCCTGATGAGGTAGCAAAACCGCAAATAATCCACTCGCCGCTGGTTACTTACTTAGATCAGCGCTGGCGATCGCTGCTGAACCAGCAGGCTGGCAAACTCGACTATGAGTGCCAAGTGGAATATCTGGAGCGACGTTTGAAGCTAGCGTGCGATCGAGCTTGCAGAGTCTCTGCGTGGGGGGAACTTTGGAGCTTACTGAACCGACCGCTAGGCTTTGGACAACAGTCATCGCAGGTGGAGCCTGAAATTCGGCAAACATTGGATCAAACGGGTCAAACCTGGTGGAAAGTTTACGATCCACGCACTGGGCAAACAGTCTTTTTGGAATCTGAAGCGGAAGTCCGTGTTTGGCTGGAAGCGCGCCTCTATCATTAGCCGCTTTGTTGTCGCTGAAGCTGATGTTTCTGCCAATCAGTAGATGCAAACGAGTACTTGCGTTCAACCTTCTACAAAGTCAATCATCGCGCGCATTGAACCAGGTTTGGTGACAATCAGAATCGTTGAGCCTGCTTCTAAGATGGTGTTGCCATTGGGAATTGCCAGAGCCATGTGTGGGTGCGGTTGGTAGCCAATAATCAGCGAACCCGAGGGGAACCGAGGATCTTGCGCGATTTCAGCCACGCTGCGATCGACCACATTGCAGTGTTCAGGAATCGCAAGTTTCAGCACTTCTATTTGCCCTTGCTCGAAGTGCATCATCGATTCTACTTGTGGGTATTCGATCGCGTTTGCCATTGTCGAGACCGCTAAATCGATCGCATTAACAACGTGCGTTGCCCCAGCAATTCGATACGGCTCGGCAAAATCTCGGTGTCGCATTCTTGCCAGAATGTGATGTACACCGTTGTGCTTTGCCAGGGTGATCATTGCCAGATTAAGCGCATCGTTTCGCAACACGGCTGCCAGCGCATCTGCCTTGCGAATCCCCGCTTCAAGCAACACTTCGGTACTCACAGCACTGCCTTCAAACGCCATGACACCTAGTTGTTCACGGGCATAGCGACAGGCAATTGGATCAATGTCAATCATGGCAACCGTGTGCCCCAGATCGAGCAACCGCTGCGCTAAGCCCAACCCGACCAATCCTGCGCCACCAATAAGGACATACATGGCTTGAGTTGCACGTTTGCCTAAACGGACGTTGACAGTTGACATGGCTTGATCGCTACCAGCATCCTTAACCCTTGATGACTTGTGGGAACTCGCTAGCCTTGAGCGATTGCTGCGGTTATTTTACAATTCTAACGGCATAGCGCTATGGCTCGATTGTATGTTTAAACCTGACTTAGAATCGTGGATTAAATAAAACCGACAAATTGTTCGTAGGTAGGGGCGCACAGCCGTACGCCCCTACGGAAAACGCCGAGGTGATTAAATTCTTGTTCCTTAGTGCCCGTTAAACAAAGCTAGTAAGTAGGTGGGTGGAATTAAATATAAGATGGACGTAGGTTGGGTTGAAGCATGAAACCCAACGCCCGCGTGGGTTACGCTATCGCTTTTCTGGGATGCCGGAACGGCTTTACCCATCCTACAAATAATTGTGCCACCCTACTTACGACGATAAGTGTGGCTCATGTCCCACTCCTCCCTTACATCTCCTCACTCCTCACTCCTTACCCCTCACCCACCTCCTAACTGCTTCTCTAACGCGCCTTGAAGCTGTGGCTGTAGCGGTTGGTCTGGCTGGACTAAAAGCCCCGGACTGTTTGAGGTTGGCTGCTCCAATTTCTCCCTTGCCCAGAGTAACCAGCGACTGCCAGGCGGTAAGGTCGATAGCCCAGTCGGGTTTTGAGTTAGCCAGAGCAGTGGCACATCTGGTAAGGTCTCTGTACCGTCTTCGCCAAATTGAACGCCTGCCAAGGCTTGGAGCACGGCTTGACTGCCTTGGATGAGTCCTGTGCCTGCTGTCCAAAGCTTGACGCTAAGGTTACGACGGGTAGCATAAAAATACAGAGAGGCAGCCGCGACCACCGCTTGCTCAAAAGGCTCAGTCGCGCCTAAACCATCAGAAGGTTGTTTCCAAGACGTGGCGCTATCCAGACAAATAATTAAGGCTTGGTCATTAGTCAGTGTTTCTAGCTCTCGCACTCGCAGCGCGCCATAACGAGCACTGGTGCGCCAGTGGACAAAGCGAATGGGGTCGCCCCAACGGTAAGGACGGAGCGATCGCGTGAGTCCTTCACTCGCTGCCTGAGCACGGCGATCGCGGGTAAACTGCAAGCTAGCATCACGACCAACCGCATCGACTAAGGGACACTGGACTAGAGGTAGCACCGTCGGATAAACAATCGCCAAAGCTGGTGCTGACTGCGATCGCCGACACCAAAAAAGCCCTAACGGTGCCGCCGTTCGCAAGTGCACAGTTTGCCAGCGGTAAATGCCGCGTCGTTGGACTGGTTGGTGGTACAGCCAGTGATGAGTACTATGCGGTGCAATGATTTCGATCGCGGCTGAGACCGGTGGAGCGATCAAAAACGGCAGCAAATCTTGTACCTGAATTAACGTCTTGGGTTGTTTCGTTGTATTCGTCAACCGCAACTCGATCGCTAGGGAATCGCCGACCGTTACAGGGCTGATGGGGTGGCGCTGAATTTGAATGCCACGCAGCGTACGTTCGGGTAAGATGGCGGCGATCGCCAAGAGTGCAAAGCTAATGCCGCTGATCACATAAAGCCAACCTGCTAACGTATTGGTAGCTGATACGAAGAAGAAGAGAGCTAAGCCACTCAGTAACCAGCCGCTATAAGCAGGTGTCACCCAATGGGCTTCTAGCCAGTTGGCAATCCGTTTTGCAATGTTCATCAAAATTGCTACGCTAGACGCACTAAAGTTGAGGCAAGTTTTAGCTCAGTTTTGCAGTCGGTAAATTGAAAGTCATTTCGCACTGTTCAAAGTCTGTTATCGTCATTACGTTCAAGCTCAGTCATGCAACTTAGCAACAGCAATACTAAGATCACTGCAAGACTCGATACAATAAGTGGATGATCGGGCGTGTCAGTAAGTTCTTAGTTAGTATCAGCACGATTGCTAGCCATCTCAGGCTAGTTTACCCAGGTTGCAACCCGTTGAACTAAATTGTGCCAATGTGATGGCTTTGCCCAACGAAAGACCTACCAGAGAAATACCAATGTCCGGCTCACCCGCACCCCGCCCTCGAGATCAACCACCCAATGCTCCGCCCCCACCGCCCCTTTCGATGGCTGCACAAGGGCGACCTAAAGAGACCAGTTCCATTGAACAAATGGTTCGCGATGCTCATGCTAGACAGGCATCTGACATTCACATTCGTATTGGTGAGTTGCCCAGGTTCCGCGTACGGGGTCAGATGGTACAGCCACGAGACCAACTGAAAGTCACGCTTGAGCTGTTTGAAGACTATCTCACAGAAATCTTGTCGCCTAAGCAACGGCAGGAATTTGAGCAGCACAAAGAGCTGGATACTGCTATTTTCTATCCAGGCTTTCTACGCTGTCGGGTTAACTGCTTTGAGACCTTGACTGGGGGCGCGATCGTACTGCGGTTGATTTCGCTTGAAGTGCCGTCCATTAACGGCTTAGGACTGCCAGAAGTCCTTAAGCATCTGGTAAGTCAACCGCAAGGGTTAATTCTGATTACGGGTCCCACTGGATCTGGGAAATCGACTACGCTGGCAGCAATGTTGCGGCATCTCAATGAGAGCATGACACGGCATGTAGTCACGATCGAAGATCCGATTGAGTACGTTCATCCCTCGCAGAAATGTTTGATTAGCCAGCGGGAAGTGGGACTACACACCCATGAGTTCCACCAGGCGCTGCGAGCCGTGCTGCGGGAAGATCCGGATGTCATTCTCATTGGGGAAATGCGCGATCGGACAACCGTCGAGACTGCTCTCAAAGCGGCTCAGACAGGTCACTTGGTGTTAGGCACATTGCACACTCGGAATGCAATCAACGCCCTGAGCCGCTTGCTCAACATCTATAACCCGGATGAACAGCCAGCGATGCGGGTGCAGATTACGGAATCCTTGGTGGCGATCGTCGCACAGCAGTTGATCCCCACGACAGACGGACGACGCACGGCTGTGCACGAAGTTCTGATCAATACCCCAGCCATGCAGGATTATCTGTTGAAGGGTCAAGAAACAGACGCGTTTCAATTGATGGAAACGGACACCAATCAGGGTATGCAGGTGATGAACCAGGCATTATGCGACTTGGTGCTATTGGGCAAAATCAGCCCAGATGATGCAGTGATAGCTTCACCTGATGCAGGCGATTTGCGTCGGCGAGTGCGGAATGAGGGCTTTGATCCAGCGCGATCGTCCAACCGCGAATTTAATCACGCCTAATCAAGTCAAGGCTAAAGGAATTAATCCTTTAGCCTTTAGCTTTTAGCCTTATTTTCTTCCTGCCATCTTTTTCGCTTTATCGACTTTCCGCAAGCGGATGGACTGGGGCGTAATTTCCAGCAGCTCGTCAGAACCAATGTACTCTAGAGCACGCTCAAGGCTCATATCAACTGGAGCTTGCAGTTGTACCAGTTCTTCGCCACCAGAGGCGCGATGGTTGGTTAGCTGCTTGCTCTTGCAGATGTTCAGCTCCAAATCCTGGTTGCGGTTGTGTTCCCCGACAATCATGCCACGGTAAACGCGAGTGCCGGGAGTGATAAAAAAGACTCCCCGGTCTTCCGCATTCTGCATGGCATAGACGGTCGAAACCCCTTCCTCGAAGGAAATAAGCACACCGTTGCGCCGAGTTTCGATATCGCCGCTGATGGCGCGGTACTCAAGGAAACTGTGGTTCATGATGCCAGCACCACGTGTCAGGCGCATAAATTCGCCTCGAAAGCCGATCAGCCCTCGTGCTGGAACGACAAATTCCAGTTGTGTCCGACTGGCAGCACCCACCTGCATATCTTGCATTTCGCCTTTGCGCTGCCCTAACCGCTCGATACAGCTACCAACGGCTTCTTCGGGTACATCCAAAACCAAGGTTTCAAATGGTTCGCGGGGTTGACCGTTAACTTCACGGTAGATGACCTGTGGCTGCGACACCTGAAACTCGTAGCCTTCCCGTCGCATAGTTTCAATCAAGATGCCCAGATGAAGTTCGCCTCGCCCAGAGACGAGGAACTTATCGGGCGAACCAGTTTCTTCGACACGCAGGGCAACGTTGGTTTCCAGTTCGCGGAAAAGGCGATCGCGCACTTGACGAGAGGTGACCAGCTTGCCTTCCTGCCCTGCAAACGGCGAGTCGTTGACCTGAAACGTCATCTGCAGGGTAGGTTCATCGACCTTAATCAACGGTAGCGCCTGAGGATCGTTGGGATCAGTAATCGTTTCGCCAATGTTAGCGTTGGCAAAGCCTGCCACTGCTACAAGGTTGCCCGCTGAAGCTGATTCGATATCGATCCGCTTTAGCCCCTCAAAGCCCATGAGCTTCGTCACTTTGGCTTTGACGATCGCGCCACTCTCTGTAACTAGAGCCGCTTGTTGACCCGCTCGAATGGTGCCGTTGTGAATTTTGCCAATGATAATACGACCGAGGTAGTCAGAATAATCAAGCGTTGTCACCTGCAATTGCAAAGGCTTTTCTGGATCGCCGATCGGGGGTGGTACGTGGCGCAAAAAGGCATCAAACAGCGGCTTCATATCCACTGATTCGTCTTCGAGCTTGTCTTTCGCAAAGCCAGCCAGACCAGACGCAAACAGGTAAGGGAATTCGCACTGATCGTCATCTGCACCGAGTTCCAGAAAGAGATCCAGCACTTTATCAACGGCAGTGTGGGGGTTGGCTCGTTCACGATCGATCTTGTTTACCAGCACGATCGGACGCAAGCCCTTCTCTAATGCCTTCTTCAGCACAAACCGCGTCTGCGGCATGGGTCCTTCGTTGGCATCCACAATCAGCAAGCAACCGTCCACCATACCCAACACGCGCTCTACTTCGCCGCCAAAGTCAGCGTGTCCGGGTGTGTCAACAATATTGATCAGCGTGTCTTTATAGCGCACCGCTGTGTTTTTCGACAAGATAGTGATGCCCCGCTCCCGCTCTAGGTCATTGGAGTCCATCACGCAGTCTGGAACCTCTTCTCCTTCACGGAAGGTACCTGCCTGCTTTAACAGAGCATCTACAAGGGTGGTTTTGCCGTGGTCAACGTGCGCAATAATCGCAACGTTGCGAATAGGAAGAGTCATAACGGGTTCCGGTGAGATTGGGATGGGACTAGGAAAGCGGGTAAGAGACTCTGAAAGAGCCATGAAAGCGGGATGAGGAGGCTGAACTGTTTGTAGTCCAGCAATGGCTATCAACTGTTAGCGGCGCAAACTACCGATTCTTTAGAAAGGTTTACCAGAGAATTGCTGTAATTTCTGGTAAAGAAGCCTTAACAATTCTATCTTAGCTGGTAGCAAGACAAAGAGGTTTAAGAAAGAGGTTTCAGGAGCTTGCCGCTAGAGAGCATCTGGATCGATTCCCTGCGATCGCAAATACTCTGCCAGTTTTTCTGCCCGTTGACGCTCTTCTTCCGCCCGTTGGCGTTCTTGCTCTGCTCGTTGACGTTCTTGAGCAATTTGCTCCACAGCCCAGGGCAGTAAGTTTCCTGCTTCGTCCCACCAGCGCAACCAGTAGCCTGTGCGTTCTTCTTTGGTACCCTGCCAGATGCCTAAAAACAGACCCATCTCAGCGATCCAGCAGCGATTTTCAGGCGTGAGGGGCTGTAATTCGTACCGTCCTGCGGTCAACTGGTAAATTTCTAGCAGTCCATCCGCTGGCTCAAAAATCACGTAAACCGGAATCTTTAGAATTTGCTCATAGAAAAACCATTTTCCTGGTGGAAAGGTACGTTTGACCGAGTATTCGCCGCCGTCTTTGTGGAACAAAAACTCCATTGCTATCAGAGGAACGTCCCCTTGCAACGTAGGCGTGTAGCTTCTGCGGTCTGCTGCAAGTTCGGACGGGTGCGCGGACGGCACATAGACCCAATCCGGCGCTTTAATGACTAAATCGCCGTTGACCGTTGCACACAGCCCAAAGTTGGATGCAATCAACATCTCTGACCGAATGAACCCAATCAGCTCAAGAGATTCGCGCAGTGCTCCCGCAATCAGAGGTTGACCTGTATTTTCCGCGGGTTCATCTTCCAAAAGCACGTCATCAGGTAGGGGTTCCCAAGTGATGACGAGTGGCGCTACCTGCCCAACGGGCGTTTGTGCAACTGGCGGATCTGGAGTTGTAACCATAGCCTGACCAAACGCAACTGGAATAGTTCGATTTTAGCTGGGATAAGGTCAGGTCTGATTATCGAAGTAAGTTGGCAAGCGCTCAACTGGCTGTTTATCAAGGTTTGCGGAAAAACCAGGCTTAATCAACAGCGCTTCTGACATCGCCCCACGCAACTCTTCTCTAGAACCAACGTGATAGAAGTGTTGGCATACACACATTTCTAATGCTGACCAACAGGCTTCGATGTGAGCATTTTTACGATGCTGATTTTCGAGCCACATTGAAACAGCAAAGCCGCACGGTAATTGCTGGGTGCGTAGCGCTAACTCTTCTGCTTCTGCCTGATTCCAGGCGTTGTAATAATCAGTGTGACGACCAATATAAGGTGGATCTAAGTAAACAAAATGATGGGACTGCGCTTCAAGCAATGTATCTTGCCAGTTTGCAACGCGAAACTCCCACTCTTTACCAGCAATTTGTTTAGAAACCCAATCGACCTGATTCGCAATCTTCGTGATGTAGCTTTGAGCAAAGCGCTGGGGCTTACGACAAAAGGGGACGTTGAAGCCACCCTTGCTGTTAAACCGCATCACGCCATTAAAGCAGGATCGATTGAGAAAGAGGAAGTCTAGCGGAGAGGCAAACTGATTGAAGCGATCGCGCACTTCATAGTAATAATCAGCTCCAATCTTGAGAAGACGATCGCCATTTTCCTGTAAGAAACCACAGACAAGATCTCGATTGATTTTGCCGTTTTGAATGTTGCGATAAAAGTTAATAATATGCTGATTGGTATCCGTTAAAAGCGCACGCTTCGGTGCCAGATTGAACGCCACAACCCCCGATCCTAAGAAGGGTTCAATCCATTTTGAGTGTTCTTGCTCAGTCCATTGAATTTGGCTCAAGATAAACGGGACGAGCTTCGTTTTAATGCCCTGGCATTTGATGGGTGGCACTTTGATCGGCATCATGAGACGACCGACAGTCGGTAAGATGAAGATACCGACTCTTGAGGCGTTTGCGGCAATGAAGGTTGAGGCAATGAATTTACAGCAATCGATTCCGGTAGAAACAATCCGCTACGACGATCGCGGGTTAGTGCCAGCCATTGTACAGGATTATCTGGATGGCACCGTGCTGATGCTGGCATGGATGAACCGGGACTCATTGCAGAAAACCCTGGATACGGGCGAAACGTGGTTCTGGAGTCGATCGCGTCGGGAGCTTTGGCACAAAGGCGCAACATCAGGACATCTCCAGAAAGTTCACTCGATTCGCTACGACTGCGATAGTGATGCGCTGCTGGTGGGCGTAGAGCAGATCGGCGAGATTGCCTGTCACACCGGAGAGCGCAGTTGCTTTCATCGCGTCAATGGCTCGGTAACACCACCCCCTGCGGATATGCTGTCGCAAGTGTTTGACGTGATTTGCGATCGCCGCGATCATCCTTCCGAAAGTTCCTACACGTCCAAACTACTGGCTGACGGCGACAACAAGATTCTCAAAAAAATCGGTGAAGAAACCGCCGAAGTTGTGATGGCGTGTAAGGATGACGATCCAGATGCGATCGCAGGTGAAGTCGCTGACCTCTTCTATCACACGCTCGTAGCATTGGCACATCACAACGTGGATCTAAAAGCCGTCTATCACAAGCTGCAAGAACGGCGGCGATGAGGAGTGATTAGTAGTCAGAAGCCAGAAGTCAGAAGTGTGAGCATTGCTGATGGTTAATAGCTGCATAGCAAGGAGCCTTAGCTGAGTGTTGTCCTTATAGAATCTTGAGGTGATTTTTGCTTCATCATGCGATCGAGCCGTTGCAAAATCAGCATGGCGATCGTCACGCTGAGTGCTAACCCAATCCACAAGCCGTGAGCGACAGACGCTGACTGATCCAGCGCCCACCCGCCTAACGGTGGACCGATGAAAGAGCCGATCGCCCAACACTGCGAATTGACTGCCAAATAGACACCACGCAACGATTCGGGTGCCAATTCAACTGTGATTGACGACGCTGATGGCATATAAGCAACGGTTGCTAGCGCCAATACGCCCAACGCCAGGATTGCCCAGAGCAAATGACTAGACGATACAACACCCGTGACCCACACGAGCAGAAAGCCCACCCCCCACAAAGCAGCAGAGAGCATGAGTCCCCAGGCACGGCTGAAGCGGTTGAGTCTTCGAGCGACTGGCAACTGACAAGCAACAGATACAGCCATGTGCCAGGTAAACAGGGCACTTAGGGTTGGTGGCGAGAAGCCAGTCGGCAAACCAGACAGGAAGTTTGTAAAGTAGAGCGGCATGGTGCTATTGACTTGCACAAGATAGGTGGTGAACAGGACATTCGCCACGGCATAGGTAAGCAAGCGTCGATCGCGCAATGCCTGCCGCCAACCGCTAACGGCTTCGTGATTGCCTGTGGCTTGGTTCGATTCAACGATCGACCAGTAAACGACAGCGAACAGCACCAAAAACGAAACGGCATCCACAACAAACAGCGCTCGATATGCACCCGTTATACCGACTAGCAACCCACCTAGCACAACACCTAAGCCTAGACCCAAGCTATCGCAAAGGCGCGTTAACGCAAAGGCTTCGTTACGCTGTGTGGGTGCCGTCAAGTCGGCCACCATCGCTTCATTGGCGGGCCAATACAACCCAATGCCCAACCCCATCAGCAAGTTGCCTGCTACAAACACGGGAAAATCGTGAGAGATCGCAAGGATGAGCGAGGCGATCGCCGATACGATCGCCGACAGCAGCAGCGTCCGTCGTCGTCCCCAAAACTGCGAATCGGCGAATGACCCACCCAGCAAGCGACCGACTACACCCGAAATCGACGCACTGCCCAAGCCAAGCCCGACTTGCGTTGCCGTCAAGCCCACCTGATTGACGAAAAAGATCGGCGCATAAAAGAGCGTGAATCCCGATCCTGTTTGCGAGAGTAGCCGTCCGGCTGCAAGCACCCAAACCTGATAATTTAGATCGGGCAGCCAGGAGAACCATTTAGCTTTGCGGGAAGGCATGAAGCAGAAACCTTAGACAATGCACGTCAAATCTCAAGTTTGCCTGAGATTGCAGTCGTAAAACCAACTGTTACGCTCATAATGCTGCTTGTGCCGTTGGATGGGAGCATGCCACGAGCGTCTGCCAGCCCCGATCGTCCACAATCTTGTTCGTTCTGCCTTCTGCCCTAAATGAAATTAACAACCCGTGGACACTACAGCGTCAAAGCATTACTTGATCTGACGTTGCAACCCGGCTATGGTCCAGCCTCTGTGAAGGCGATCGCCCAGCGGCAAGACCTGCCCGCGCCCTACCTTGAAAAACTACTCATCGAACTGCGTCGCGCAGAATTAGTACAATCCGTGCGAGGATCGCAGGGAGGCTATCAACTCGCTCGATCGCCCGCCAGCATTTCGTTAGGGCAAATTTTGGCAGCCGTTGGCGAAAGCGTTGACCCTCTCCCTCGGCACGCCCCTGACGGCTCACAGGCAGAAGATTGGGTCACGTTCACGGTCTGGAATCGGCTTCATCAAAAACTCAAAGAAGCACTTTACAGCATCTCGTTAGAAGATTTGTACTTCGATGCTCGTAGTTGGCAGGCGGCACAGGGAGAAGAAACGAGCTTTGTTGTGTAGAATTTTGTTGTTTAGAAGTACTGACCATAGCAGCATCACGTAGGGGCACAAAGCCTTCTCAGAAATCACCCTAGCTAAAAGCTGGCGGCTTATCCGTCCTATGAGGAAAAATATGAAGAAGGCGATTCTTCTGTCCCTATGTTGGCTACTCACCAGCCCCTCTTTTGCCTCAGGACAGGAAAAATCAGCGACAGATAGCATTGCACTCAAGTCGTTTTGGCAAAAATTCAAAACAGCAGTCATTGCTGGCAACAAAGAAACGGTTTCGAGTCTGTCACAGTTTCCGATCGGCATGTCTTATGGCATGGAGAGCATCAAGAGCAAAGCTGAACTCTATCGGCGTTATCGCGAAGTCTTTAACCAGCAGAGTCAGGCGGCACAATGCTTTGCCAAAAAACAGCCCGTAGTTGACAGGAAAAACCGCAGCCGATTCAGTGTCGCTTGCCCAGATAAGGCAGGGCACGAGGTTGTCGTTTATGAATTTGAGCTCACCAGAATAGGCTGGAAATTTATCAGGCTTGATAACACGAATGAATAGCAACCGCTGAATCAGCTCACCGTGAAACCTGACTCCTGGTTTCCCACCGATTGTCGATCGCCGATCGACCACTGTCCCTCACCCGCAAATGGTTGGCCACTGCTGGCAAACGGCTGACCATTGCTGACAACTGCTGGTTCTGTCACGGTTGCATTGCCGTCTGCTTCTGGTTTGTTGTACGAGCATTTGACGGTAATTTTCAGGTTGCTTTGGGCTTTGCCGCTGGCAATGTAGGGAATACCCGCATCGGCACTGAGATTGATGCCAAACTCTAGCGTCACTTCATCGACATTGGCAGTGGCACAGTTTTTGAACGCATCTAAACAATAGGTTGTGTAGGTGCGAATCGTGCTTTGTACCATTTGCATGGACTGGGTTGGCGTGGGACGGAAGGGCATTCTGGGATCGCCAATGCCTTTTGCACCACCACGCCGTTGTTCTATCGTCTCGTCAAGTGGGGCTGGGGGAGCGATCGGCGGTGCCTCCGTTTCATCTTGCGCCTCGATATAGAGAACGGTGCCGTTGTCTAGTTGGACGGGGACAATCTTAGTCAAGGTGTTTTCTGCCAGTTAGAGTCGATGCGATTCCGATTCTGGCTAAGAACGATCGCTTTCGCTTAATGGGTGATACCCCTCAGGGGGCAAAGATGAGCAGGGTGGTTTCATTTAGGCGGAGAAAAGCCCTGCGTTAAGAACTCAAAGACCCGTTTGACTTGATTTGCTAGGATTCGTACTCCTTGAGGGATCGTCCGGTAGCCTAACTGACTCACAATGGTGA
>Ga0209181_10000094_pt1 | contig 146224 bp, 128 predicted proteins | sample MAT05_FD_187208 | JGI IMG/M metagenome (GOLD analysis project Ga0209181, IMG submission 187208) | Freshwater microbial communities from Lake Fryxell liftoff mats and glacier meltwater in Antarctica - MAT-05 (SPAdes) (version 2) | ecosystem: Environmental > Aquatic > Freshwater > Ice > Liftoff...
GCCCTGAAACAACAAAAATCAAAACCCTTTAAGCAAATTAAATTTGTAGTACACAAACCGCCACTCAAAAAAATTGAAACGCAGGCTATTGCACAATTTAGCGATCCGTAGCTGCAATGTGGGTTAAATGAATGGACTTTTAATAAAACATATTCAAGACCAATAGTTGAGCAAATTGACGGGAAAAATCTTGACAAAAACCTTGTTGCATTTGATCCTTCGACATCTTTTGGAAAATCAACAGGAGATGGAAATGCAATAAAAAGTTTGAGTTTTAAAATTGTTTCTGACAATTAAGCAGAGGAGAAATATTATACTCGTAACTGGATGGTCAAAGTGAATAGAAAATTAATTTTATTAAAAATCCCAATAAAGCAATTAGTAATGAAGCAGAAGTGAAAATTGAAAAATAACTGCTAGTAACAATTCAAAGCTTCTTTGCTTCCTTCCAAGCAACTTCTCCTCCTAAGCCTTTTGTGTTGGCAACGTACGTGGCGTATTACCGAGCTCTATCTCATTAACAACAATGCTAGTCGCCACCTGTCAGCAACCATTTCAAATACAACAAGTAAATTAATCACAAACATTTTTATTGCGCCACTGCATATTCTTTTACTCCTTCGAAGTTTAACTGCACGGTGTACTCGAATGCGTTTTCTTTTTGATGATTGCAGCTCTTGCCAAATCATTTAATTCAGGACTAACAATGGATAAATTTCCAAGCGAAAAATTGGTTGTATTGATTTCGTATACCAGTTCATTGTCTTTGGTAGCTGCATCCAAACCAATCAATATTGGTATTCCGGAAAGGTCTTTTAAAGAAGCATGTGGTATTGCTTTGAGTGCCGTATTCATAAACTGAATAACAGGCTTACCATTGTACAATTGGATTCTCGCCACCCACTGGTTATCGCCTTTTATTTGTTTGATCACCGGTTTAAAGGCGTTGGCAGCAATCAGTTTTTCCAACGGCGTTGAAGCAATGGCAGAGGCTGTCAGCACTAAGTTTTTATACCGGTTTTTTTTCAACTCCGATGACAATGCCAGTTTGCGAACCACCCCCTTTTCATCATGCGTTCCAAAAGGCAAGGCCAGCCAGGCTATCCCACCTTCGGAAAGATAAGTTTTGATGGCAGCAAATTGCTTATCTGAAACACAGGCGACAGCATCTAAAATCAAGGGTGTTTTTTTTGTTCAGTAATGTATGCGCATCTTCCAGTTCTGCAGAACGAAAAAACTGGTAGCCTACATTATTTTTTACCAGTTGTTGGCTCCATGCGGCTACACTGTCCCAATGCTCATGGCCATCTTTGTTGCGCCAGTCATTTACTTTGCAATCACGACTGTACACCAGTCTCACTTCCGCTAAATCTTTGCCCATATTGTAATTAAGATCACTGTATTGTTTCTCCCAATTATTGGTTTTGGTGATCACATCTTCCTGCTCCATGGCATCCGGCGGATCTTCCACCAGCCTGGCATTGAGCGTGCTGCACCAGTTGGCCCCCCCAAAAAACGACTGAGCGCCCAGCCAAAATAAGCACCAGTTTCATAATTGGTATAGCTCAATGCCATGGCGGGACGATTGCCTTTTTCCGCAGCGATGTTTTTCTGTAATAACGCCTCCGCGTCCATCTTTATCCAGTCTACATTTTGCACATGGGTACCTACATTTTCCAGCACAAAAAAATCAAGTTGTGGTGCCAATTTTTCCAAATCAAGCGATAACGCATTTAGTATAAGTGGCCCGGTGTTGGAGCAACAGGTCATCAATGATTTTTCGCCCATGGTGTTCTTAATCATTTTTAAATGATCGGTAACGGCATCCACTTTCATCCTCAGCCAGTTCCTGAAAACAGGGTTTTCGTAATTGCCCCATTCCAATGTTTCTTTGGTGGTATCACCCCAAAAACTGGTTTCGCCAAATGCAGGAATTTCATGACCATACGTTTTCATAAAACGCTCCCGGCAATAAGTACAACCGCATACGGTTGGCCCGGCATAATTACACATATCATCTACCATAATGCCATCCAGCGGCACTTCCTTTAGCAAGCGCTTTAAATACTTTTGGTGCATATCCATGTAGTTTGGATTGCTGTGGCAAAAAGCATTTAACTGGTATTGTGATGCATAACCAAGACTGCCATCCCTCAAATCTACCTGGCAAACATCATTGAACAAATGCCCTTCATACTGGGCGTATTTTGCAGCCACCGCAGCGTGGTATAGTAATACATGATGCCGTTGAAAAATATTCATCTTTATTAACTCTTCTTCATTCCTCGGTCGTGAAATATGATTGCATGAATAGTGCTCCATAAAATAAATTCCATGCTGGTGAATGCTTCGCATACATCAGCGTAGTAGCCATGTAACTGACCAAAATAATCTGCAAAATCGAAACGGATATGAAAACCAAAATTTATAGCCGTATCAATCCCGGCCTTTGCAAAACTTTCGGCCCTGCGTTTTATTTTATCGGTAATTTTCTTTTGCGGCCACTGCAGGTCTACGATGGTTGTCCACCAGCTTGCAACCCTATTTGGTATAGAACTGTTCGATCCATTTGAAGTTTGATATACTGTACTGCCAATCATCCTTACACTGCCTGCATTCAAAGCCGGGAAAGTATGTGCAAGCCCCAAACCTGCTCCTGTTAGGGCTGCTGTCTTTTTAAATTTTTGTCGGTCCGATTTATCATTCATGGTTCGTTCGTTTAAATAAGTGGCTTTTTAATGGCCGTAAAACGAAATTTATTTTGATACCGTTACCATCGCTGCCCCTCTTATCAAAGGGACATCTATTTCAGTTGAAGTACCGTTTCTTTTTATCTTTAGGTTTACAGACCTGCTGTGCCCGGGCAGGCAAGCCTTGTACTTGGTATTACCGTTTCTAAATGCTGCATCGTTTAAAACAACTGTAACAAAATCGCCATCACCATACACTACCGGTATTGTGTAACCTGCTTTAGTTTTGAAAATATTCACTTTTGCTTTATCATCTTAAACGCTAACAATCCCTGGTTTTAATACCCATTGTTTTTTCTTTAGCTGGTTCATCAAGGGGCCATAATCAAAGTACAGTTGATCAATCACACTGTCCGGTTGCAGCGAATGGTCATTTCCGGGAAATGGACACATCGGAAACACGCCGAGGTACAAATATTTCTGAAAGAAATTGTCGCCACCCGCGTCTTCAATCACGTCTTTACCGGGCGTCCATCCCAAAGCAGGTTTGTTTAATGTAAGAAAGGCGGTTAGGTTTAATGGTGCCGTGGCATTGGTAAATTCATCCAGAATACCATCAGCATGTTTCAACAAATCAATGCGTTTATAATGATTGTTTACTAAAATAGATTTGCCTGCTTTGTGCACCAGCGGACCTAATTTTTTCATCAACCCCTTCCATGAATTTACCAATGAACGGGCAGGTTTATTATCAAACCAGGTAATGCCATCATCAGCATTTTCATTAAAGAATCGCAACCAGTCCAGCCGGTCAATGCAGATGCCAAATGAGTTGGGAATTTCTTTGATATGCCGCTGCACCTGGTTCATTAAAAACTGCTGGTAAGCCGGATCGCCACAATCTGTTACTACAGCATCCTTCCAACTATAGTATGGACCACCATGCACGGTTTTTGAATCCAAAGCATCGGTAATAGTTACTTTATCAGCTACGGCCAGCAACGCCTTTGGAAATTTCTTAAACAAATAATTACTACAATCTTTCCACAAATCATTGCTGTCTGTAATCGTCAATGGCGGCTGCGGAATTTTAAACCAGCTTCCAAATTCCGTGACGTTAAAATAACTCAGCACATAAAAACCTTTTTATTTCATGCGCCCGGCATAATCATTCATTTGTTGTGTTGATAGTTTTCCGCCTCCTAACCTTGCCCATTGTTCATTACTTTTTACTGGTGGCAAAAACATGCCCATATAAGGAAAATCAAAACTCGCCTGCCAGTTAACGGTGAATGCTATTCGCTTCATTTTGGCAGCATCAAAATCATCAAAAAAATTTGAATAAGCCGCTGTGCCACCTAAAGCCGCAGCCGCAGGATTTTTTGGACTTAGATATCCGGGATATCGAAGAGCAATCCAGCTTAAAGCACTCCGCCAATCGCTTTCATGCGATACCAGGTCCATGGAAAATGCAAGTTTTGTCTCACCGCTTACCTTATTAAAAAGTCGTTCAAACTCAAAGTTTCCATTCTCTTCTGTCTTCATCAGTAAATTGATAAGGTCATCTTCTGGTGATAAAAAAACGGACAGCCCAATACCCTGTTGTTTTTCAAATACGGATGCAAATGGAATGGCAAACAGGTTTCCCTGGAATGGTATAAAACCTGCCTTGATATCTTTATAATCAAATGGTGGCGCTCCGTAATACAAGGCTACGACTTGAAAAAGGCAAAGGCACTAACGGATCCATCCAGCCCTTTCCATTCCTATAATTTTTATAGGGTGTTAAAGAAGCCAGCAAATTGGGATCACAATGAGCGGAATCAAATTGTGGTTCACCCCAGCTTGTCCAAAAGCGGCATTCTTTACCGGCAGGAATGGCAAACAGGTTTCCCTGGAATGGTATAAAACCTGCCTTGATATCTTTATAATCAAATGGTGGCGCTCCGTAATACAAGGCTACGACTTGAAAAAGGCAAAGGCACTAACGGATCCATCCAGCCCTTTCCATTCCTATAATTTTTATAGGGTGTTAAAGAAGCCAGCAAATTGGGATCACAATGAGCGGAATCAAATTGTGGTTCACCCCAGCTTGTCCAAAAGCGGCATTCTTTACCGGCAGGATATTGTACTACGGTTTTGATTGGAGCAGACCAGGATGAACCCCCACCAATAATCTCCATCTCCCAGCGGATGCTGTTGGTAGTTATACTGAATGTTTCAACCAGCGTACAGGCTTGCTTTGATGAATCTGAATACAAGTGGTGTTCGAAACGGATAGTTTTTTTATCCCTTGAAGGAATGGCAATATCTTTTGTACTGGTAAAACTTTGAATGGCTGTAAAAGCAACAACAGCTTTATGCATGCCACTTTTGTTGAAAGTCATACCTGTAATCTTTCCCTGCTTACTCAACTCCGCAGTAACCGATTTAGATTTTAAAATGAAGGGAGCATTCTGTGCCAATAACCCAACCGGCTGTATAAAAACTGCCAACAGCACAATCATACACCTGTTCAATAATTGTTGTCTCATCATCTTCATTGGTTTTAATTCTTTCAGAAACTGTTAGTGGTAACAAATTATTTTGTTGCTGTTGCGACTCTCAATGCTTCTATCGTGGTGTAATATTTTGCCAGCATATTGGGTACTTCCCAGGCAGGTAACTGACCTTTCTGCAAATACTCCAGGTATCGCTTTGTTACTTCTGCAAAGCAGGCTTCATGGTTCAGTTCATATTTTGAAGGTATTATCAACTCCCATCCATCAGTTACTTTTTTTACTGCAAGTCCTTCATATTTTTTTGCCAGTTGATTAATGGCCGTGGTCAATGCATTTTTATAAGTTGTAGAATTATCTACCGATAAGATATACAGCACTGGCTGGTATTGTTGTTCCGCTCCTTGCCTGATTACCAGGCTGGCTTTTGTACCTTTCATGATGGAATAATGCGTATCAGCACCACCCGCAGGTGCTTCAAAATTCCAGGTAACGGCTACCCTTGCATGCACGCCTTTGATGGTATAGTTCAAACTGCCATTGGCAAACACCTGCAGCGTATCATCTTTTACATACCGTTGCAGAAAACCAGGATAGCTCTCCAGTTGCGTAGATCTTTTAAATTGCTCCGGAGAAATGGCAGTAGGCCACCGGCGAGCTTTATCAACATGAATATCTCTTTTATAATTTAATGCAAGCCCCGGAAAGCATTCCCATTGTACAAGATCAACGAGGTGGATGGTTACATCAACTATGCCCTCTCCTTCCTGTTCCACGTCGTAGTACCATTTAGAACGAATTAACGGCTTACCAGACACGTTCTTGTAAAAATGATGCACACTTTCTTTAATTACCGCAGGGTCATCGATCGTTCCATTTTGCAACTTCCCAAAAACACCCGGCATCAGCGATAATTCCTTTTGCAATTCATTTGTTGCCTGGGATCGTTCCGTCATAATATCATACAATAACAGCCCGTTGGTTTTGGCAAATGCAAAAGTTTTTTCAAGCAGGTTGAATCCGGCTTTGCTTATTGCCATTGGCTTATCTGAAAGCACATTAAATCCTGCATTGATGGCTTTATTGATATAGATCGTTTTCTGTTTGTTGTTTCCCGCCAATACTACCACATTTCCCTTTCGCTCACTCATCATTTTCTTCAGGTAGTCATCGCCTGTGTACACTTTCTCTTTCCATAAGGTAGGATTATCTGCCCTGTTATTATATCCATCTATCAAAGCCAAATGCGCATCCAGTTCTTTTCCACCAGGCGCATACACATACACTTCAGGACTGATATTATTGTAACTGTATTTTTGAACCAGCGCCGCATGAAAATGTCCCGGATCCAGTGTAATTAGCTGAACTTTAAAATTTTTATTTGTTGCCCCGCTTTGCGCCGTTGCAGATCCGCTAATCATCATACCTGTTGCAATTGATAAAAAATATTTTGAAAATAAAGTCATTTGCTTATGTTTGGTATTAAAAAAAAATTAAGATAGCATATTACCTTTTTCAGACAGTCTGCTTAGGCAATTTACCTGCGCTCAATTCATCCAGGTACAGTGCTGCATTTGCATGAGTTCTTATAACCGTAGCCGGGTATTGTTCGACGATTTCCTTATTTAGCGTGTTATAAACCGCTTGTACTTTTGTTGCGCCAGGCACCATACAATAGATAAATCTGGCAGCCATCAATGCTGGTATTGTAAGTGTAATTGCTCTAACCGGTACTTCATCAATTGTAGCAAAACATCCATCATTTACCTGCTGTTGACGGCAGGCCGCTTCAAGTTCTACCACCTTCACTAATCGATGATCATTAAAATCTGCTACCGGCGGATCATTAAAAGCAATATGTCCGTTCTCGCCTATACCCATACAAACAATATCGACCAGATAGGTTTTCAACAGTGCATTGTATCTGTTGCATTCTTCCACTTCATCCTTCGCATTACCCTTGAGATAATGAATGTCCAGAAATGGAAGTTTACCGAAAATATTTTCATCCAAAAAATTACCAAACCGTTGCGGAGCATCGTCCTCCAGTCCAATGTATTCATCCATGTGAAAAGCCCGTACCCTATTCCATTCCAGCTTGCTCTCACTTAACTCAGCAAGAAATTCATTTTGCGATGGTGCCGCTGCAAATATTACATTTACAAACATTTGCTTTGCCAACAATTCATTGATCCGGGCAATAACGTCACCGGCAGCAGCCACTCCCATTTCCACCCTGTTATTATAAATTTTAACAGATAGGTTATCTACATTAAACTCGGTACTCATTTGTTCTTGTAATTATTTTATGCCCATTTTATAAATAACATTCCCCTTTACCATTGTCATTTGAATATTAATATCCTTGTCAAAAATTACAATGTCTGCAGCCAGACCAGTTTCCAATGAGCCAGTGAGATGCTCTATCTTTAAAATGCGTGCAGGGGTTTTTGTCATCATGCAAACAGCCTCCTGCAATGACACCTTGCCCAGGTTTATCATGTTCCTCACCAGCCGGTCGGTAGTTGCAACACTCCCCGCAAAAGCTGTCCTGTCGGGCAGTTTTGCTACACCATCTTCAATCACTACTTTCAAACCGTTGTCAATATTACCCAATACACTTGGGCCCTCAGGCATACCTGCGCCACGCATTGCATCTGTAATCAATGCAGTTTTTTCGGCCCCTTTTATTTTAAAGACCAACTGTAATAGGGGTGCCGGTAAATGAATGCCGTCAGCAATAATTTCTACATCCATTGCATCAATTAAATACCCTGCTTCTATCACACCCGCATATCTAAAAGCGTTGCGCCTTGTTACGCCACTCATTGCCGAATAAAAATGAGTAGCCAGGGTGTACCCATTCTCAAAGCCTAATAACGCTTCTTCGTAAATAGCATCGGTATGCGCCATTGAAACAAGTACTCCTTTTTCGGTAAGGTACGTTCCAAACTCGATGGCTCCATCCAGCTCTGGCGCAGCACTCCACCGCCTGATAAATGTTGTGGAGGCCAACACTGCTTCATATTCTGCAGGAACAGGGTTGCGAATGTACCTGGGGTCCTGGGCACCACATTGATTGATGGATAAATAAGGCCCTTCCAGGTGAATGCCTAAAAACTGTGCACCCTGTGAATTTTTTTTATCCGCCGCTTCATATACTTTTATTGTATTAAACAATTCTTCCTGCGAACTGGTGAGTGTAGTAGGCAGCATAGCCGTGGTACCATACCGTGCATGTGTGGCCGCAATTTCAAGATAAGCTTCTTCCGTTCCATCCATAAAATCAAATCCGCCGCCGCCATGTACATGGATATCAATAAAGCCGGGTGATACATACAGGCCGCTGGCATCTACTTCTTCCACACCTTTTATAGTAACGGCTTGCTTATGAATGCTCACAATAACACCTTTTTCTATCAAAATACTTCCACCCCCAATAATCCCATTGGGTGTAATGATATTTCCATTGATGATATTTATCATTGCGGCGTTTATTTTTATGGCCCCTCAAATTACAAAAACTCCGTGTTATTCAGAGTCCATCTCTTTAACCGATATCCATACATAGCATAGAAAATAAGGTATGCATAACAAGGCAACAAAACGAGGTAGGCGGACCGTAAACTGTACACATCAGCAAAATACCCATAGATTAATGGGAGAAATGCATTACCGCACAATCCCATAATCATAACCGACGCTCCCAACTTGGTAAATTTGCCAAGCTCGTTCAAGGCAAGTGGCCATACCCCCGCCCATACCAATGAATTGGCAAACCCCAGGGCCACTACAAACCATATTGAAATGTCAGTTGTGTGTCCCAACAGGTGTACCTGCTTATGAGAAAAATATATGAGTATTGAAAACGATAGCCCAAGCAAAGTGCAAACCCGCAATGCATTCAACTGACTGATGTATTTGGGTATTAAAATAATACCGAGTATATAACCAGCAATGGTTGCAAACAATGTATAGGACGGAAACGCTTTTGCCTCAAGCAAGCCAACTCCCATCGAAGCTGCATAATTGATGATGGTGTCTACTGCAATTACCTGCGAACCCACGTGTAAAAAGATTGCAACAGCACCAAGGATCAAATGTGGAAATCCAAAAATACTTTTCTTACCGGCATTTGCAGAAGCAAGTTCAGGAGTTTCATGTTCTGTGTCAATTTCAGGGAGTGGCGAAAACCGAACTAAAAAACCAAGACCGAGCAAAGTAGTGCCTACAACGGAATAAGGCACAATTACCCTTGCAATCAGTTCATCGAGTTTTAAATTCCGTTCATCTATACCCATTGAATTTAGCTGACGAAAAAGCTCTGTATCATTTGGCCGAAAAATGACAGCGGCAAATAAAAGTGGTGCCAATATACCGGCACCCTTGTTGCAAATACCCATTATGCTGATGCGCTGTGCAGCCCTGTCTTTCGGCCCTAAAATAGTGATGTACGGATTGGCTGCGGTTTGTAAAATGGCCAACCCTGCACCAATCGAAAACAAGCCGGCTAAAAATATTTCGTAGATCCTGTTAAATGCCGCAAGCACAAATACAAATGCGCCGAAGGACATGATCCAAAAGCCCATCATCATTCCTTTTTTAAAGCCTACTTTTTTTAACAGGTAAGAAGCAGGCACGGAAATAACGAGGTAAGAAATGTAAAAAGCAAAAGCAACGAGGTAGGATTGAAAGTGCGTGAGCTCGCAGCCAATTTTGAAATAGGGAATCAGTATAGAATTTACCCAGGTAACAAAACCAAAAATAAAAAAGAGCATACCGATGAAAGCCATTGAGATGACGATGTCTCTTTTGTTTAACAAGTTTACATTAACAGTGGTAACAGCTTTTTTCAAGATGTAATTTTAAATGATCAATAATTCGAAACGCCTATTTTACTGATGCGGATTTCACACCTGTATTTTTTAAAACCTGCCTGATGGTTTTAAAAATACGTTCTTCCACATCATCAGCAAACGGCCCCGGCAGTCCATAATAAACCATGCTTTCATCTGCTTCATAACCGCCTTCTTTTAAAACTCTTTTAGATGGGATATAACAGGTTACTTCATTACAATAACCAGCTACATAAATATTTTCCCTCGCAAATTCTCTTTTTGTTTTTAAAGAATAATCTACCACCACTTCGCCGCTTAATGCAAGTATGGTAAACGAATTACCAAATCGTATTACCTGCACCGGATAATTGAATTTGCTTACGTCCCAACCTTTGTTATAAGCTTCCAGCATCAACTTTGCCCGTCGCTGAAAAAATTTATTATCCCCTGTAATGTCTTTCTGATACATGTCAAGATCGAATGGGCGAAAGCTTAATACTGTATTCACATAGCTGGTACGCATAGGTGTATTTAAGGGTTTCATCTTGCCAGCCAGGACATTTTGTACTGCATCCGCCAACTCCTTTCCATACTTTGTTGCCAATGCAACAGTGCCCCTTGGATCGGGATTTTGATCGCCACCACAGCCCATTAAAAACAAGACTACAGCCCCAGGGTTATTTTTCTCCAATTCAACTTGCGCAAAGCCCGCATAGTCGCCATTGAATAAATAGTTGTCATCTACAATGGTTGTATTGTGACAGGCATATCCAAACAATACAGCCATTAGTTTACCATCTGGCGCAGCTACTTTTAATACCGGCACATCATGATCGGTTGAGCCATTGATATTGTGATCCCTTAAATTTCTTCGGTTGATGGCAAAGCCCGCTGTACCATGGCCACTGAACAATTTAGCAGGTGCCAAATTTTTCATTGCCTCTGTAACTACCTTTTCAATATTGTCGGTTAGTGTATGACTGTATGCAGCAACGAAACCCTGGTCAGCTAAATTAAAATCGTGGATTACATCCAGGCAGGGCCATACCACCGGGCCTGAATGCGTGTGTGAGGCATTCATAATAAGTTGCGATCTTGTGATGCCATATTTTTGATGTAACCTTTTATATACTTCCTCCACCACTTCGTGTGACAAGCCGAGTAAATCTGTACTTACAAATATTACCTTGCTATTTTTATTCTCCGCTATTACCAATGCCTTGGCCCAAATTTCATGTATGCTTCCGGTAGCTGGTGTTTCTCTTCCAGCGTACCCGTTTAGCCACATAGGTGTAGCAGGCGTGATGGAAATTTTAGCTGCACCCGCTTTTATTTCACCTGCCCTGACATTTATTGAGTAGAAAAAATTAATTATTAGAAGTACTCTTATCATTTACCCATTTATTTTTTATGCTACTTTTTAACCGGAACCGGTATCCTCACCAAATCAGTTTTTGTTATACCATTATCGGTAATTCTTGCTAAGGTATATACCGTTCCATCTTTTGCTACAGCTATTGAATTTACATACAAGGGGCGGCCGTCATTTTTATAAAATACAGCGCCAAGATCTTTGGATTTTTTTGTTGGTATATCCCAGGTTATTAAATGTAAATCTTCCAATCCTTTTGCTTCGCCCATTGCTGTACTGGATTTTCCGGTTACTCTTTTACCATCTTTGTAAATGGGTGCGCCGGTTAAATAATACAATGTCTTTTTGTCTTTGCTGATTTCAAAACCGAGGTATCCATAACTAAACTGATCGAACATGCCGGTGCGTTTAGAGATATCGGAAGTTAGCCTGTCGAGCACTTCAATTTGCTTTGCTTTGGGATCGAATTTAAACAGGTAGCCCGAGTTACCATGCACTCCGTAAAAACATTTATCAGTTGGACTGTACACGGTCTGCCGCCAGTTGTAGCCCATGTGGCCGGGTGAGCTTGGATCATATAAACCAAAATAATCTTTTTTCATATTTTCTTCCATTGCCTCCAGTTTATTGCTTCCCAAACGGCAACGATAAATCGTTCCTTCTGAAGTAGTGAAATAGGCTGAACCGTCTTCCGGATCAACCGCGATGGAACGACATACGGTGCGAAACTTGTCTCCTTTTCCATTCTCGCCATCACCCGCCATGGAGCCCATTTCAGTCATTTCATTCTTTGCAATATCATACCGAAAGAAGTAACCTGTTGGCCACGTAAGACCGTAAATAATTCTTCTCTTAGTATCCATATTCATTGTCAAAACACCTTCCTTGTGTGGCGCTATTGCAAGGCTGTTGTACTTTCCTGATTTTAAATCATAAGTAAGCAAATGGCCGCCGGGATATTCTTTATAACCTTCCGGAGGAATCCCCATTTTTTCCATACCGTCTACCATGCTGTAATATCCAATATGCGAAGCAAAATATAACTTACCATCCAACTCTACAAACTTAACGTGGCTCTTACCCTGTACAATTGTTTTAAGTCCTTGCTCGCCGCAAGCTTCAGTAAGGTCGCCACATAAAGTTGTTTTGTTATTGGCAGGATCAAAGGCAAACATTTTACCTCCAATGTCTATTGACTGAGAGCTTAAAACATAATAGATTTTCCCATCGCTTGCTGCCCACATTCCATTGTAGGTATCATGCGCCAGGTCGAAACCTGAATTGTAAGTTGTTGCCACCAGAACTGGCGATTGCTGGGCCTTAACCATGCTGATCATTGTTATACAAAAAAGTAAACTATATAATTTCATGTTGTTGATTGATGGGTTGTTGGTTGTTACTTTATTAAATGAAAATTGGTTTTAAAAAATGGTATAATGCACAAGTGAGCCCCGAGAAATCGGAATTGGCATAACACAACGATGATGCGATGAAAAACAAATGCTTGTAACTAGTTATCAATTCGACTAAAGCCGAATTGGGTTGTGTATTTATTCCTCTCCCTGCTCGGGGTAATTCAAGTCGGGCAATTTAGGTAGCCACATTCACCATTCACAATTGACCATTCACCACCAAGCTACTTCCCCGCCTTCTTTATCGCCTCTGCATTGCTGTATACTTTTTCGATGCCGCTTGCTATATCATCCATATCTTCTTTCGACCCTAATAACATTGATTGAAAGAGCCATACTGATTCTTCATTACAAAGCTTATCGTTATTGGGGCAATCGTTGTGTTTCATGTAAGCTTTGATATCCAACATTTTTGAAGGATACATTTTTTTATAGTTCTTAGATTCAAATGCATTTTGCAGGTAAGGCATTTTATTAAGCGGTGTATAACCCGAGGAAACCGGAACCCCTTCTGCTGTAAGCGCTTTAATGAAAGCGTCTCTTGACAACCCTTTAAATGCTTCTTTATTGTATCGAAAAGGAAATAAATGAAAGGCAGCTTTGGTTACATTGGGCGTTAGTTTGTAAGGTATGATGCCGGGCAAGTCTTTTATTTTGTTGCGCAGATAGGCTGCATTTTCATTGCGCAAATTGGTTTGCACTTCCAAACGTTTTAATTGCGAAAGACCAATGGCAGCCTGGTATTCGGTGAGCCTTAATTTATTTCCTGCGATCAACGTGCCGGCATCCACCGAGCCAACCACTGAACCATAAGGATTACCATAATTATGATACGAGTAACATTTGTCCATGAACATGTCATTGTTGCTGGTGATGGCGCCGCCCTCACCGATGGCCAGGTTTTTTGAGTTTTGAAAACTAAAGCAACCAGCATCGCCAAATGATCCAACTCTTTTGTGATTCACTTCGGCCATGTGTGCCTGGCAGGCATCTTCTACTACCAGTAAATTATACTTTTTTGCAATGGCCATTATCTTTTCAATATCAACCGGAAAGCCTAAAATATGCACCGGCACAATGGCCCTTGTACGGGATGTAATTTTTGCGTCAATCTTTGTTACATCGATCTGAAAAGTTTCTCTATCTGTATCCACGAATATTGGCATAGCCCCTGTTGCCAATACCGGGGCAACCGTTCCGATAAAAGTATAGGATGGGACAATCACTTCGTCACCGCCACCTATACCGAGTTGCAGCAAAGCAGTGGTGAGCGCATTGGTTCCATTTACCACAGCGAGGCATCTTTTGGTACCCACCACCCCAGCCCATTTTTCTTCAAACTCTTTCACCAAACCGGCTCTCGACCAGATGCCACTGCGAATATCATCTACTACAATTTTCTCATCGGCTTCTATGTTCCATATCGGCCATTCAGGCCACTTTTTGGTTCTAATAGATTGCCCGCCCAGTAAAGCTGAAATGCGGGCATCACTTAGCACTGTCGGCATAGCTTTTACATCAGGCGGCAAAGCCTTTGCCATTTGTATTAATTGTGGAGAAAGCAGGAAACCTGCTGCCATCACGCCCGTTGATTTTATGAAAGCACGCCGGTTTGATTCCTGTGTTGTATTAATTTTTTTATTGTTCATAATTGTTGGACTTAATTTATCAATGCTTTTTTTTGAAATAAGCTGGCGCATTTTTAGCTTATGGCCTTCTTATTGGCAATGGCCTTTTTCACTACCACATCTAGGGCCACTGCCGCTCCACCCTTTCTTTTGCTTTCATCGGCTGCTTCCATAAACGCATAAATTTCCAGTGTTTCTTCTTGGGTTACCGGGGAAACACCTGTGTTAAAAAATTTAATTATTTCTTTCAGGAGTGGCTCATATCCTGAGTATGGACCAAGGTGTACGACTACCTGCTCTCCGAATGCAGTGCCGCCATATTCGTTGGGGCCGTTTCTGTTACCACGGAAAGTTCCGATGCGATTGTCTTTCCAAACACCCGTTACCAAATCCGTATCAGTTGTATGTACCCTGCTTACCTGTTTGCATCCGGTGCCCATCACCGCTAGCAGTATTTCTATTCCATGAATGCCATACCAGAAAAAATCAGGATGGGTGCTTTCCAATGGACTGGGGCTGTACGTATCTGCACCCAGTATTTTACCAGCCGCTTCGCCACTTGCAGTTTCCTGTACATTGGTAGCATACCTTAAAGAGGATGCAGAAAACACCGATACCTTATACTTTTTTGCGGCATCAAATATTGCAATGGCATCAACCAAGGTGCCTGCTATGGGTTTATCAATGAACAGTGTTTTACCAGCTTTCATTACTTCCAGCGCCTGCTCCAAATGTGGCCTGCCATCATTGGTTTCCAGCAATATCACGTCTACTTTGGTAAGTAATTCTTTTATGGAACCTACAATTTCAACGCCTAGTTTTTCTACCTGTTCTGTGTAAGCAGGAATTCTTTCGTAACTGCTTTTGATGGTTTTACTTCCATGCGGATAAGCGGCTACAATTTTATATCCATCGTACGCTACATCTGGGGTGGGGCCGTTAAGGGCTTCCACAAATGCGGTGCTGTGGGAAGTATCAAGGCCGATGATGCCGATTCGTTTTCCACCTGCATTGTTTTCTAAGTTAATTGCAGGTAAAGAATGAATGAGGCCTAAGCCTATGCCTGTGATGGCGGATGTGCGGACAAATTTGCGGCGATTAATATCCATAATTATTTTGCTGAATTAGTTAGCTTTTTACAAATCATTGTTTCTGCTTATGAACTATTTCGTGTTTAATATCCTGATGACAAACTTTTCCGGATTCGCTATTTTCCTTAAACTCATTGCTTTCGCATCCTCGGCCGGCGAGCTGCATAGCTGGAACGCAGCTGCTTTTGCTCAATCAAAAAAAATTATATAGCTTCCATTTTCTTACCTGTCTCTCTTTCACTAAAATTAAAAAAGAAGGGAGGGCAAGAATTATGTTTCTTTATCTTATCTGTATACTTTTTCAACAAGTCCCTTCGCCTATCATCTGTCTCCCGCTTGCTCATCACTCATAACTCATTATTCATCTCTTATAACTTCACTTGCGTCGTACCTCCCGTAGTCATGGAAATATCTACCGGCTTGTTTGTTTTATAGGAACCTCCGGTAAAATCCGGCACTTTGATAGAATTGGAATTATTTGCTACCGACCATACACTCAGCGGTGATACGGAACTCCACAATGCAGCATCATACACATTCTGTTCCAATGGCAAGCCATTGCGCAGACAGTCGATGGTACGCCAGTCCATAATAAAATCCATGCCGCCGTGGCCACCTACCTGCTTTGCCAGTTCACCAATTTTTTTAATAATGGGTGGCTGATATTTCTCTTCGATTGCTTTGTATTCGTCGGGGGTCAGCCATTCATGTCCGTTTGCATAGCGGGCTGGCTCGGGATATTTTTGTCCGATGCCATTGGTACCACTAATGAGTTGGTTGCGGGAGTATGGCCTAGGTGAGCCAACATCAAACTGCAACATAATCGTCTTACCCTTCTTTGTGCGAATAGTGGACGTATTCATTGTGCCATTGTAATTCTTACCCACGAATGGTTTATAAAAGGCATCCTTCTTTGCATATTCTTTTGCCAGGTCACCTAAAATAAAATCGCTTGTTGAAACCGACACCAAAAAATCCAGCTGGTCGCCTCTGTTGATATCCAGCACCTGGCAAAGTGGGCCGAGTCCATGCGTTGGATACAAGTTACCTTTTCTTTTATAAGCTTCAATCAGTTCCCACATCTGGTAAAAGTGTTCTTTGCTAAACATTAGTTCCTGGAGGTTGTGGATATACCCTCCTTCGCAATGCACAATCTCTCCAAAAAAACCTTGTTGTGCCATATTGAGGGTGAGCAATTCAGAAAAGTCATAGCAACAATTTTCCACCATCATGCAATGTTTTCTGGTACGCTCTGATGTTTCTACCAACTGCCAGCATTCTTCCAGGGTCTTTGCTGCAGGCACTTCCACACAAACATGCTTGCCGTGATTCATGGAGAACAGGGCGATGGGTGTATGATATGCCCAGGGTGTGAGAATGTAAATCAAATCAAGGTCATTTCTTTCGCACAGTTTTTTCCATGAGTCAACTTTGCCATCGTATAACACAGGGTTATGGCCGGTTGCTTGAACGAATTTCTTTCCGAGGGCGGTTCTTTCCGGACGCAGGTCACACAGCGCTTTTATCTCTACGCCTTCAATTTTAACCAGCCTTTCTAATGCTCCGTAGCCACGGTTACCGATACCCACCACGCCAATTCTTACTGCGTCCAATTTTGGCGCAGCATAGCCACACATGTTAAATTTTTGCACCCCGGTTCTGTCGGCCTGTTCTTTAATGCGATCTAAATCATCGGTGGTGCTTGCATAAGCCTGCATCATACCAGATACCACAAGGCCCAACCCTGATAAGCCTGTATGCTTTATAAAATCTCTTCTCTTATTCATACAATTTATTTCGGTTATTATTTTTCAAAAACACAGTCTGCTAAAAACGCCGGTTCATAAGCATTGTCAACCGCCCATTGCACAGCTGTAATTATTTTTTCCCGGTAATCCGGTTGGTAGTTAAAATAGTCAGGGCAATAATATTGTTCATGAACTAAAAAATCAAGATAGGGCGGCATATTATTGTTGGCTTTATATGCGTTCAGCAACGGAACGATGGTATCTATTTTTTCCCTGTCAATAACAATACTGGTTCTTACAAAAACCATGTCCGTTTCGTCATCCTTCCATACAAATCTTTTTCCAACCCGTTTGCTTTTGTCGCCCTGCAGGTAGTAGGAAACGCCTGGTATTTCATCATACAAACCAAAATAACCCAGCAGCCCATTATATCCACAATCCTTTACTGCCCTTGCACCTTCTTTGGTTGCTTCGCCCCAATGTATCGTAGTAAAGGAACCCATGCAATCCTTTCCTGCAAAGCGTTTAATCTGTTCATCTACCAATGTACAATCTGCTTTTACCTGATCATACCCCGCATTGATATACGGCTGATCCGGAAACTCGCCCAGCGCATGAAAGCTCAACCGCAACCAATCCGCATTGGCTTTCCACTCGGCTTTATATTGATCGCTTAATTCGGAAAGATTGAATCCTTCCGTTTGGTAAAATAAATTCAGGTGAATTTTTGTGCCATATGTATCATGTACATTTTTAAGAAAAGCCAGGTACGAATTATCGAACAAAGAAGGAGGGTTATCTTTATGCAGGTCTCTTAAAAACCAAATATTATCATCAATCGACAACCGGTATTTATTGGCAAAGTTTGGCAGCCAGTAAACCGCAATGGTTATCTTTTCATCGGTATGATTATCGACAGCCTCGATGGTATTTTTATAGTTTTCAAATTTCAGTTTTGCAATAAAAATATCATCAATAGCTGTGGCTACTTCACCATTAATGCTGATACTACTGCCTTTGGGCGCACGGACTGAAACTATTGTTTCCAGCGCACCATTAATAACGGCTCCGTCTTTTGCATGTAACATATCCCCTTCAATGGGACTGATAAAACTGATGTTTGATTTTTGCATTGACTTACTTTTTAAATCGGTTATTTTGGGGTTATACATTTGTGATTTTTTGGCTTGTTTGTTTTACCAGCAGTTGCCTTTCATGGGATCATCTTTGTAGCCTGTCCTCCGCAGAGGATCACTCCCTTTTACCTTTACAACTTTGAGGAACAACGAAACCGAACAGTATACGAGGAATGAAAAGTATTAGTAGTGACCCTTGAATTTATCCCATCCTCAATATCATCCTGCTATTTATTTATCACTTATTCATTTCGTCGCGGTCTGACCTTCGGTGCCGACCGCTGGATCAAAACTCCGGCTTAAACAATTCTTCAAATGATTTAGTTACTTCATCATGTTTTAATTGAATGCGGTGATCCAAAACTTTTAAAAATAACTTACGCCACAACCCCTGCTCCACATCAAAGCGAGCAAGCATGGTATTTAGGCGATAAGGCTGATATTCATCCAGCCAGGCTTTTTCATACACCGATTTTAGCTCACCGCATTCGTCCATCATATCCACCAATAAACCATGACAACTGTACGTAATATCATAAATAACAAAATCATCTTTTTTATCAGGCATCGTGGATTCTTTCCAGCGATCACAAATTCTTTTGGCCCAGATAAAACGGGAAGCCGTGTAGTTGATGAGCCTCGCACTCACCAATAAGGAATTGATAAAACTTCGTTGCGTTTGCGGCGCTTTGTCCAACAGTGTTATTAAAATGCCTTCTGCTTCTTCACTTAATTTCCTGGAAGCAATAAAATCATCCAAATGCAATTTTGTATTTTCAAGATAGTAAGTTTGAAAAGGATTCGACCAGCTTTCTACGATAGTGCCTCTTGGTAAGCCGCCGGTATTTTTGCCCAAACATTTACCCAGGTATTCGCCGCTTGCTGCAATGGATGAAATTGCTTTCTGCATTTCATCCCCAATAGAAGGATATTCTACGGAACTATAATCTGCCGTAAACGTATTTTTATCCGGCACTTTACCCTGCCAGGCACCAACGCAGCCATAAGCCATAAACAACCATGAGGGCCTTACAAACGGTTCCACCGGGTCTGTCCAGACAGAGGTAATAAAGCCCATGGTATTGTTTGCTATGCCCGCCTCCAGGCAAAGATTAATGTTATTGAAAGTATAATTGGTATTGGGATATACATGGCCCCATCCGGATACAGCAGGCTGTATGAAAAACGAACGCTTTTCTTTTAACACCGGCCGCAGGTAGTGATTGATGGCAGCGGTGTCGGGGGTATATTCCCATATTACCGGAATAACATCTTTTGGAAAGCGGGCCAGTATATCCGGGTAAAAATTATTCATATCCGTCCAGGCCAATACCGTTTTACCGTATTGCTTTAATTCATTGTTGATAAAGGTTAGTTGTTTTATAAAAAGTCCTTCAGGATCAATTTTTTGCTGCCCGGCACGTTCTGAAATCTGTTTGGTTTCCCATGTTTCATCAAAGCCAACATGTATAAACGGACTTTCAAATAACTGAGTATACTGTTTAATCCAATCCTTCATTAAAACAGTTAACTGCGGATTAGCCGGATCAATTTCATGCCCGTATTTTCCAATGGCAAGCGAAGCATATTTTTCATTGCGGATCAGTTCATGCAAATGACCATACATGGCCACAAAAGGAATCACATCCATATGCCTTTCCTTTCCATAAGCAATGATATTTTTTATATCTTCTCTGGTATAATTGGCACCGTAATTTAATGTTGGATAACCTTCCATTTTAATGGAGACTTCATTGTAGAAATAATATTGATTGGCTTTGTACCGGGCTAAAAAATCAATCTGTTTTTTTATCTCTGCAACCGTTAATAATCCGCCATGTGCAAAGTCCATCATTACGCCACGAAACGGCAATGCGGGGTTGTCTCTAATGGTTACTAACGGTAATGCAGCTGTTACCCCCTGCCCTTTTATCAACTGCCTGATTGTTTGAACAGCATAATATAAACCAGCACTTGTATTGGCTCCAATCTTTATTGTGTTTGAAGTAATGGATAAACTGTAAGCCTCTCTTTGACTAGTGTGAATGGTATTTGCTACAACAGGCAATTCAAAGCCTTTATTTTCAATAATGTAATTAACACTTGCCAATGTCGCCGAACCTACCATCTTTACTGCCTTACCTGTCCGTTGTTCAATCACCTGCTTCAGTTCGTTCATTGCAAAGGAAATATCTTTTGAGGCGTTGGCTGGAAGATAGATGGTTAGATGCTGTAATGATAGCGCGTTGGCTCCGGCGGTAAAGTTTACCTGCGCCGGCTGCGGAAACAACACCGGCCTGTTCTGCGCAACCAGTATTCTGCTAAAAAAAAGCGCAATGATTATTGTGAGTTGAAAGTTTTTCATGTGCCAGTTCAGTTAATTGTTTCTTTAGCCTCCCAAATTATGATTCCCTTTCCACAAAATAAAATTGAAATCTACTTGTATTACATCTTCATCGAAGCCAAATCAAAACTAAAATTTTGATTGATTATAATGTTTTGAAAAATCAATGAAAACTTATACTTTTTTAACATAGCATTTTTTTCCTCATTGATGATCTTTCTTAAAGCGGCCGCTTAATAATCCATCTCCGCTCCCGCCCTGTACGTACCGGATAAAAAAGTAAATGGTCAATATTTTACAATTGACCATTTACAAATCCTAACTTAAACGATTACCAATACCTGATGAGGAATATTAGCTTTTTCTAAATGAAACAATCACCTAATTCATTAATCTTTATCCCACCAAAGCTTTGTTGCTGCATTGTCAACGCCATTTAACATTTGTACAGCCTTTGTAACTGCATCTGCATTGGTTTGCTTTTCGGCATCAAGGAATGGCATTCGTTTGATAAAAGTACCAGCGGGCAAATCTGTGTTCTCGCTGTGTACAATTGGATATAAAGCGGGTAAATTTGTCCTGCGAACACCAGCCCAGCCTTCCATTCCATCCGGAAACAAGGCTAGCCATTTTTGTTGTGCTACCTGCTTGTATTGCATGGATGTGGTAGCTGACCACTTAATCGGGTAATCATTTACAGCAGGTGAACTTTGTCCATCCTGCGGAGCAATTGGTGTTGCTATACTGGCAATATAATTGGTAATGGCGGTTGCATCCGTAATGCCCCATTGGGTCATCGACATCCTGATACCGGTTTCATAAAGATCCTTTGCATTACCTCCCATTGACCAGCCATTCAAGGCTCCTTCTGCTTTTAAAAAATAAGCTTCAGCACAATGCATGATATCCTGTGGTACATTGTAATTAGTTACCCAGTCATTTTTAACAGTACTCCAACTGCACCAGCGGGTACCCAGGTTAGAATTAAACAATCTTGAATTAATATCAATTATTTTCTCAGAAGTAAACAGACCGTTGCGCACTCCTTCGTAAGTACCGGTAGCCACTGAAGGCTGAAAATATATGGATAATCTTGGATCGTTGTAACCTTTCAATATTGATTCCATGGAGGAACTCATCCTGATATCATCCCATCCGGCTGTGACGGCCAGCCCGTTGTACTCGTTGTAACTTGCGGTTGACTTTGGCATGTAAGCATCATCTGCGAGATCTGTCATTACGCCACCTGCAACTGCTGCTTCTGCCTGTTGCTTAGCCAGCGTTGCATTTACACCGGATATTCTCAATGCCAGCCTTAACCGGAGGGTGTTGGCAAATTTTATCCAGGCACCAACGGGGTTTGCACTTTTACCAAATACCAGGTCATATGTGCCAAATGGCTTTTCACCTGAATGATTTTTTAGCGTTGTTGCTGCAGCATCCAGCTTCTTGAAAAAATCAAAGTAGATGGAATCCTGCGGTGTGTACTGAACATACCGTTGACCGCTGCCTGCTTCAAAATATGGGATCGGGCCAAATTGATCAGTTAGCCTGTGGAAACACCATACCCACCAGATATTTGCAATGGCAGTTTCTGCAGAGTTTGCATCAGAGCCTTCAATGATTGTTTTTAACTGGGGTACAGCCTGTGTATATACCGGGTTCCACATTGCCGGGTTCCATGCCTGTACTATTACATACCGGTCTGTAGGAAATGAATGGGCTGCCTGTGAATAGAACTGTGAATATACACCAGCCACCGTTCCTTCGCCCACTTCAAAATTGTCTGGGCTCAAAGTAGGAGACATCAGGGCATAAGCAAACATAAATGGATACTCTGATTTAGTGACGGCGCTCAGCTTGGTGGCGTCCGTATTCATTTCTTTAAAGCTTTTGGTGCAACTGGTAAAACATATTATACCAGCCAGCAGCAATAAAAATGTAATTTTCATTGTGCCTGTTGTTTTTATCTTTTTGTTCATAAAATATTTTTTTCTAAAATGAAAGTTTTAGGTTTAATCCCATGCTGCGGGTAGATGGGATATTATAATATTCAACACCCTGGTAATTGCTGTTACCAAAAGACACTTCAGGATCAAAGTCCATTTTGCGTTTACCTATTCCCGGTATGTCAAGGATAGAACTTCCACGGAAAAGGAAGAAAAGATTTCTGCCAACCAGTGATAATTTTGCTGACTTAAATACAGCCGGCAGATTTTTAAATTCGTATCCAAATGACAGTTCTCTTAATCGCACCGTGGTTGCATCAAAAGTGAAAAACTCAGCCCAGTTATAATCTCCCTGCGCTACTGTTTGCCAGAATTTTTCGGCATTAATAGCAGTGGTATTTTTTGATCCATCTTCCAATACTGCGGACAGCACCAATGATCCGGCATCTCTATATTTAGAAGTGACTGCGGCGGTACCGCCATAAGCTGTTTGTCCTGCAGAGCCTGATGTAATCTCTCCACCGAACTTACCATCTACCAATATCCCCAACGACCAGTTTTTATAACTAAATGTATTGTTTAAAGCCAGCGAAAAATCAGGATTAAAATTTCCAACTTTTTCAATTGCCGTTCCCTTAACAGGAGCGCCCTGGGCGTTCACAACATACTGACCATTGCGTGTTAACCATTTGTATCCATACAAATCTCCATAAGAACCACCTTCAGTAATAACCGGGGTAGCTGTACGCACATTTGTAGAAGTACCTAAGTATAAAATGGAAACACCAGGATATAATTGAATTACTTTATTTTTATTTTTTGCATAGTTAAGTGCTACATCCCAGTTAAGGCCCTTACCTGTAATTGGTTTCACAGTCAACATCAGTTCTATACCTTTATTTTCAATATTACCCGCATTTACAAATATGGACGAATAGCCCGATGATGCCGGGGCACTTACCCTCAATAACTGATTTTTTGAATTGGTTTTATAATAACTCAAATCGATCCCCAGCCGGTTGTTGAAGAAACGCCATTCCGTACCAAGTTCAAGTGAGGTAGTAAGTTCCGGTTTTAAATCTCCAATTGATTTGGTGCTGCTGCTTCCGATATAGCCGCCCATACCACCGCGGATGTATGAGTAAGTTTGACTAAGCAGGTATGGGTCTGCATCATTACCAACTTTTGTAAGCGATCCTCTAAATTTACTAAAGGTTATCCAGGATGGCATTGTAGTCATTTCAGATAACAATGCAGAGATACCCACGGATGGATAGAAGTAAGAATAAGGCTCAGGCAAGGTGCTTGACCAGTCGTTTCTCGCCGATACATCTAAATAGAGATAGTCTTTGAAAGAAAATTGCGCATTACCATAAACAGACTGGAGTTCCCGTTCGGTTGTAGCTGCCTCCACTTTTAAAGTGCTTGCGTAAGTGAGATCAAATTTGTTGGGATATCCAAGACCATCAGCAATATTTATCCTGTGACGCATACCTCTTGTAAGAACAGAGCTGCCCAAGTTATAAGTTACCTTTAGTGCATTGGTTATACTGTTGTTGCCGGCTAATAAAACATCTATATTTCTTTCAGAAATATAATCCGTTCCTTCAGCATAATAACCACCGGCAACACGTGCATAGTTTACTGTATTGTTAGCATACTTCTGGGAAATAAAATCATTATAACTGTCATTACTTACCCTGCCCTGTATATTTAACCAGTTGGTGAGTTTATATTTTAATGAAACCAGGCCTGTTACCCTGTTTCTGTATTCATCCCGGTGCGTATTATTGATGGTCCAATATGGATTCATGTACACCGGATCTGAGCTGGTCCAGTAAGTAGGCGTTTGTATACCCACCACATTTACATTTTGATAGTGGCTGATATCTTCCAGGCTTACCGATCTTGGTATGCGATAAATATTTGCTGCCACCATTCCATCTCCGCCCACACCTGGTTTGTCATAAATATTCTGCACCGTATAAGTAACTTTCGCATCAGCAGTTAACCGGCTGGTAATATTCCACCCCAGTCTTCCGTTAAATACATTGCGAAGCAAATGATTGTGGTCAACAATTCCGTTTGCAAGCGTATTGGCATAAGAAAGATAAGACTGTATTTTTTCGTTGCCACTGCTCATACTTACTGAATTATTGATTGAAGAACCAGTGCGGAAAAAATCTTTGAAATTGTCAGGATATGCTGTGAGTGGTTTAGCGGTGCCTGTCCAGTCTGTTACATTCTGGCCTGCTATTTTTGCACCCCAGCTTCCGCTGGTGATTGCAGAAAAAGTACCACCTGCGCCCTGGCTGTATTCATTTTGAAATTCAGGCGTAATCATTGCCTTGTCCATGGTAACACCAGAATTGATGTTAACACTGATTTTACCGGACTTGCCTTTTTTGGTAGTAATAATAATAACGCCATTTGCTGCACGGCTGCCATATAAAACAGCACCTGCTGCACCTTTCAATACAGAGATGGATTCAATATCATCCGGGTTAATATTGGAAACTCCATCGCTTCCGCTATGTCCGCCCCCATTACTTCCTGCATCATCTGTTACCTGCTTTACCGGCGTAGAGTTGTCAATGGCTACACCATCCACTACAAACAAAGCATTATTGGATCCTTGTATAGAACGGTTACCACGCAATAATACCCTGGTAGCGCTGCCAGGTCCGCTTGCTGAGGATGTAATGGTAAGCCCCGCCACTTTACCGGAAAGTGTATTGGTAAAGTTGGCATCTCTTGCTTCATTGATTTGATCGCCGCCAATTTTTTGTGCTGAATAGGTTAACGATTTTACAGACCGCTGAATACCGAGTGCTGTTACTATTACTTCGCCCATATCTTTTCCGGCCGCTATTAATTGTATATCAACTTCACGATTTTTTTCATCTACCATTTTTTCTCCTACCTGGTAACCGATTGAACTTATTACCAGTGTAGCAGTTGCCGATTTGATGTTGATAGAAAATTTGCCGCTTTGGTCTGTTGCTGTAATGCCGGACTCGCCCTTTACTGTAATAGTAGCACCTTCAACGGGTTTTCCTGTTGCCTTATCAGTTACCTTTCCGGTAACAGTGAATGCGGCAAGATTGGGCATTGTATGATTGTTAACAGGATCATTTCCCATTTTGCCGGGATTGGCGTTTGCCCTTAAATTAACTGATGCAGTCAAAAGAAGTATTGGTAATAACATCTTAAAAATTGACAACTCAGCATAAGGACTCCGGCGCCTGTTTGCCATGTCAATTTCTGCATAATAGCGAAATTTAAAAATGGATTTTAAATGCATACAATGTAATGTTTAGGTTTATAAAGCAGTTTAGTAATGCTGATTTTCTCCACCGGCTGCTAAAATTTGAAAATACAATCCCCTTTCCATCGCTGGAACTAACGACACAGGTATCCTACACCGCTTAGTCAATACGGTTTAATTATACAAGGAGGAAAAGGTTCTTAAAATATTCAGGGCAACAAAAAATGATTTATTGCATCAGCCGCTTTTTGATCAATGTGATCGTATTTACTTAAATGTTCATCTGCAGATTAAACAAGTATAAGGCAATTAAATTCTATACTACTGCAGCAATCGTTTCTTTATTTCGTCAAAAAGATTTTCCTTAAGCTTTATCACTTTGATAGAATAAAATTAGTTTCTTAAATGAGCAGAAATATTCAATATTCCATTCAATACTTATACTTTTTTAACAAAACCATGTTTCGCCGGTTTTCGTGTACTTCAACATACAATCCATGGTACATCGCAAAAGAAAAATGAGCTGTTCATAAATATCATGGCCAGGCAACATTTATACTGCTTCGGTTAAACCCATACCAGCACTTGTTATCAGCCCCTAACAATATCGTTTACCAACACTTGTACACCATGCTGACAAAGAAAATTCAAAAGTTGAATCGTTTAATTTTATCGAATACACAATTCTATACCTCTTCACAAAACCGAATCAATATTTAAAAATCTTACCTCCTGCCATTACCTCCTATGTTGCTTCGATGAAAGTTGCTTTGGAGCCGGTTCTTACAGCCGCATTCGTCATAATATTTGCAATAGAATGATAGTAACCAGCTTCAACAGGTGCATTGGTTTGTTGCCTGCTGCGGATACATTCCTTCCAGTTGCGTACATGGGCAGATGTGTATTCGTCACCACCTGCGTTGGCACTTGCATCAATTTTACTAACCGGTTCACCAGGTCCATATACGGTAAAATGTTGGCCTGCATATTCATCTCTTTTGCAAATTGCTCTGTCAATCCTCCCTGAACTGTTATTTTATTGGTATTTAAATTCAACTCTCCACCCGAATATTAATAGATTTCTTCCGGCACTTCTTATCCATTACTCATACGACTCATAAATACTACCTGGAAACCAGCTCCAGGATTATCCTTTGGGCCGTAATCAAAAACAGCCGTGGTGGTGTCCCAGTTGCTCCGGCCGTCATGCCATTGATAAATTCCACCATTGGCCACCACACTGCGTGGATGATTGAAACCGGTGTACCAGTGAACGGTATCAATTTGATGGCTCATCCATTGCCCGGGCTGCCCCGATGAGTAAGGCCAGAACAACCGGTTCTCCAGGTATTTGCGGGGATCAAAATTTTCGTAGGGCCTGTTGAGTAAAAAACGTTTCCAGTCAAGATCCTCTTCTTTACATTTTGCCACCAGTGCGGGCCTGCGCCACCTGCCCGGCTGGTTTACATTCCAGGTAAGTGCTACCATTTTTATATCACCGAATTTACCTGATTTAATAAACTCGCCAGCAGCTTTATAATTAGCACCACTGCGCCTTTGCGATCCTATCTGTACATTTTTTCCGGTTGATTTCACTGCCGTTAGTGCAGCCCTTGCATCAGCCATCGTTTCTGCAAATAGTTTTTCACAATACACATCACAATTGGCATTAACCGCTTCCACTGTATGCAGGGCATGGTGAAAATCAGCGGTGCTGATGAATACCGCATCCAGATCTTTCAAACTGTATAATTCATCATTGTTTCTACATGCCACTAAATCATGACCCAGTTGCTCTTTCAAAAAATTATGTCCTTCCTCCCATCTTAGTTTCCAGATATCAGCTACCGATATAATGTCAAAATTCAGTTCTTTGTAATGCTGTAAGTAGCTGCGGAAATGCGCCGCTTTAAACCTGTCAGAAAACCCCACCACTCCCAGCCTTACCCGGTCGTTTGCTCCAATAATGCGTGCATAACTTTTTGCACTTGATCCCTTGGCTGCCATGATTGTACCCGTTGCTCTCATTGCAGAATACTTTATAAATTTCTTCTTGAATAGGACATCTGTTTTTATTGAAAGTATTATATTAAAGTTTGGCCGGCTCCTTAGTTTTATCCACTATATGCATACCAGCAGGCATTTTTAGAGGCACAAGATTTTTTGTTTTTATGATGATATTTTTAAAGTACACTTTTTTCCCGGGCTTTTCAACATCTCCGGCGGAATGCACCTGTAGACCAATAAAACCTGTGGTGTCAAGGGTATCTTTTAAGTATGCAGCGGCAACATTATTGATCCATGTTTTCATTTCATTGCCGATGCACTCAATCTTCACATGATTGTACATCCCCACAACAAAAACATCTCTTGGGTAAAGCCACTCTCTTCGTTCTTCATCATCAATCCCTCCGGTCCACTTTCTTGCATTAGGATCAATTTTCATTTGCCTTCCATACACTTTTCCCGGATGCTGATCGCCTCCAAAATGGCTGCGGGTCTATATACCTGAATTACTCAGCGGGCTTTCAATCATCACTTCCAGTTCCAGAATAAAATCGCCAAACTCTTTTTCTGACACCAGAAAAGTATTAACAGAATCCACCACCGATGTTCCTTCAATGGTATTAATGTTAATGGTAATAAGCCATGCTCCCCTACCTTTTTCCATCCCTCTAAAGAATTATTAATAACCAGCTTATCCCATCCTTTTTTGGATTGTGCCCGCAATCCGCATACAGAATATCTTTCTGTAAAAATCAGGATGACAAGCAGGTATTTTTTATAAAAGATCATATTTAAGGAAAACTCTTTTTTTATTGAACAATTATTTGAGAACGGTTTCTTTAAAACTACTTGGTCGTTTGAATTACTGTATGCGGTAATTTGTGAAGAAACAAAATACTGCGCCGACGTAAATTACTCATTTTACCCTGATTGTTTTTTTAAAAGTATTTAATAGTACCGCAGTATATTTTTCTATAATCTATTAATATTATATACTTTTTTAACAAATAGGTTTTACAAAAAATGTGTTGAAATAAATGTTGTTTTTTATCTCAATCATCTTATCCACCCAGGCAGAGGATAGATTCATAATTTTTTTTAGCAGCCTCCGACATGGCGACCTAGCAGGTTTTAGTGGATGAATAATAACCTTCGTGTTTTTTTCTTTTACCTTCCACATCTTCCTGGTTAGTGGCAGATGCAGTGAACTCAGGCAATAAAAGCCTCGATCGCCGGCCATGCCGCAACATCCTGCCGATTTAGGCACCGTAAATTCTGCTGCAAAATACCTTGCTATCTTTATAAATTCATTTTCTATTTACATCTTTTTCCAATGAACAAACGGGATGCAATAGGACATCATAAAATGATTAAGACACATCAAGTTGTAAAAAGGGTATTTTTAAAATAATTTATTTTAGAAAAAGTTATGTCAAAGTAAATTTTACTATTCCGAAAACTAACCGGCACTTGTTTGAGTTTCTTATCCCTTATTTATTTGATAAATCCAATTTTCAATAAGGTTAATTCTACTTTAACAAGTCAAAAAATTGTTTGTTATGATTGCGTAAATTTCTGAAATTGCGGTCATGTCAAATCACGTATAAATATAGACCATGAGCGAACACCATCGTTACCAGCCGAAGAACCCCGGTTTAAAAAATATGCGAAATCTTTAATATCTATTTTTAAAGCTGGAACTCATAATAAGTTGCAACATGCCACTCAATATTTAAAAGGGCGTTCCAGGGCCAGAAACGTAATATTTAACGTATGGTAGAGCGTGTAGTTGACAGCGATTATTATCAAATACAACATTTTATCAGCGAGTCGCCGTGGGATGCCATGGCCGGATTTGACAGAGTAGCAGTCGATACCAGTCAACTATTTGCAGCACATGAGCATGTAGTATTGCTGATAGATGAAAGTGCCCGCCGTAAGAAAGGAAAACAATCCGTAGGCGTTGGTCATCAATATTACGGTACGATTGGTAAGGTAGATAATTGCCAGGTTGCAGTATATGCGGCATTAAGTGTAGAAAAATATTACGGTCTATTGATACAGCGCTATACCTGCCTGAAGACTGGACATCCAATGAGGCGAGATGCAAAAAAGCTGGCATACCTCCCATGCCCGCAGGGGTAGAACGGGTTTGTAAAAGCAAGGTGGAACTGGCATTGGATATCATTACACATCAAAAGGAGCTTGGTACGTGGTTTCACTATGTAGGCGCAGATGCCCTGTATGGAAACAGTTACCATTTTCAACGGGAAATCGACAAGCGGGAAATACTTTTTGTACTTGATATCCATAGTGATCAATACGTATATACCGAGCCGCTTGTGATAGCAATAAGTGGTAAAACCGCCGCCGCAGGCCGTAACCCAAGTCGTTACAAAGCTACTGGCAAGCCCATTGAAGTGAGGGAATGGGCAAAGAATATAGCAGCGGAAGATTTGGAAAAAATATGTTTGCGTAAAACGGGCAAAGGTGACTTAAACTGTTTGGGCTATGTACAAAAAGTATATTTATGCGATGGGGAATCATCAGATTATATGGAACGTATACTGTTACTAAGGATAACAGAAAGCAAAAATGGAAGCAGGGAATATAAATATGCTATCAGCAATGCCTGGGAAGTAGAATGCACCACTGAAGAACTCGTCCGATGCAATCGCAACGATACTTTGTAGAGCGATCATTTCAAGAAGCCAAGCAGGAAGCAGGCATGAGCCAATACCAGGTAAGGGGCTGGCTGGCATGGCATCATCACATGGCAATGGTTATGGTGGCAATGCATTTTATCTTAAGCGAAAAAATATTATTAAAGGACAGCCTGCCATTATTAAGCGCTTATGATGTAAGGCAAATCTTGCTCAATATTTACCCCAAAAAAGGAATAACCGAACAGGAAATAATGGAACAAATCCACAAAAGACATGAACAGAGAAGAATTCAAAAAAACGAAAAGATTCAACCTGACTTGTCAAAGTAGAATTAGGTAGCTCGTTTAAAAAAGCATCCCGATTCTTTATCGGGAGGGTCCTGGGTCAGTTGAACAGGCGAGCGCAAAAAATAATAAAGCCCGCTATAATAACTGCGACTTTTACCTTTAGGAGCTTGCATCAAATTATTCATCTATTCTTCAACCAAATGTGACCACAGTGAAAGACTGCTAAAAAGATGCCCTCATCTTAAATTTTTATCTTTTCAGCTCATTGTGCAGGGCAAATCATTTTTTTAAAATGAGATAAAACGGGGAAAAAATTATACACTGGAAGCCCGGTAAAACATTCCTCCTCTATTATTATCGGAGTAACACACTCAAATTTGTGGATGGGATAAGACTTGCTAATCGAATTAATATTTATCGAATCTGGCACATACATTGCCAAACCTCCATTATAAATGTTCCCTTTTTTTGAGTGAAATATAATCAATGCAGCAGGAATTATTAACCGGTAATACCTTCAAACATTCAGGAAATAGTTTACCAGGCATTTTCATTCAAACATTATGAGAAACAGGATGCCGGGCTTTTTAATATTGGTGCAAGACCAGTATGAGTGTGACCAGAAAAGCGATAATTTAATTTTGATGACTAATACACTAAACATTTGAAGCCACCAATAGCAATGGAAATTAATACAGCCAGGAAGCGGAAATATTACTTGTCGAAGGGGATGGACGGATTTTTAATTAAAATCACTACCATCGCCCGTTTTGTTGGTAACTATTTTGTGCAACTGTTAAGGCCACCTTACGAATTTTCTGAAATTGTCAGGCAGTGTTATAAAATTGGTTGCGATTCATTACCACTCATTTCCCTTACCGGATTTATTATTGGTATCGTATTTACAAAACAATCGCGTCCTTCATTGAGTGACTTTGGTGCAACGTCCTGGCTGCCTTCCCTAATTGGTATTGCTGTGGTGAAGGCGTTGGCTCCATTGGTTACCGCCCTCATCTGTGCCGGGAAGGTCGGTTCAAGTATTGGTGCAGAATTGGGTGCCATGAAAGTGACTGAGCAAATTGAAGCAATGGACGTTTCAGCTTCCAAGCCTTATAAGTACCTCGTATTTACAAGAGTTACAGCCTGCATTTTTATGGTGCCTATGCTGATGCTCTTCACGTCGCTGGTTGCCATGATGGGATCATATATCAACATCTCTGTAAATGAACATATCAGCCTCACAACATTTGTTGCCAATGCCTTTGACAAAATCAATTTTCTCGATTTGAAAGCATCAATGATAAAGGCCGTAGTTTTTGGCTTTACTATTGGTATGGTAGCCTGTTATAATGGTTTTAGCACCACCAGGGGCACAGAGGGAGTTGGAAAGGCGGCCAATGCAGCAGTGGTGACCTCCATGTATTTGATTTTTATTGAAGAATTGATGATCGTGCAAATAATAGGCTGGTTCAGGTAAGAAAAATAAATAATGGAAACAGGAAACGAAATAGTAATCGATATTAACGGGATGTACAAATCCTTTGGAAATAACCAGGTGCTTAGGGGCGTAAATCTCCAGGTTGCCAAGGGAGAAAATGTAGTAGTACTGGGCAGGTCTGGTACCGGTAAATCAGTACTGATAAAAATTGTTTGCGGCCTGTTGTCGCAGGATGAGGGCTCCGTAATAGTGTTGGGTGAAGATGTGAAAAATTTAAGCACAAAAAGGCTGGAAGCGTTGCGATTGAAAGTGGGGTTTTCCTTCCAGTTGAGTGCATTGTACGATAGTATGACTGTTAAAGAAAATATTGCCTTCCCGCTAAAGCGAAACTTTAAACACCTCAGCAAAAAGGAAGTGAACGACCGCGTGGATGCTGTACTGAATTCGGTATCGCTATTGAAAAGTAAAGATCAATACCCGGCTGAGTTATCGGGGGGCCAAAAGAAAAGAATTGGTATTGCAAGAACACTGGTGCTGCGCCCTGAGATAATGCTGTACGATGAACCAACGGCCGGGCTTGATCCGATTTCGAGTATTGAAATCAACAGTCTTATCCACAATATAAAAGAAGAATTTGGTGTGTCAGCTATCATCATCACACACGACCTGGTTTGCGCAAAAACAACCGGCGACCGGCTGGTGATGATGTTTGACGGTGTGGTACAAAAGCAGGGAACATTTGAAGAAGTTTTTGATTCGGATGATGAAAGAATTAAAAGCTTTTACGATTACAACTTTATATAAAATTATTATGAGAGATTCAAAGGGATTAAAAACAATTCTTACCGGCATATTTGTTATTGCCGGCATTGGTATTTTAGTGGCTGGTGTTTTTATAATTGGAGGCAAGGATAAATCCTTTAAAAATTCAGTAATAGCAAATGCCGTTTTCAGTGATGTGAATGGTTTGGCTAAAGGAAGCAATGTTTGGTATTCCGGTGTAAAAATAGGGACAGTGAAAAAAGTAAGTTTTGTACAAAATGGCGTGCAGGTAAGTTTCTCCATTGAAGAGAATGTACAGCAAAAGATCCGCAAGGATACCAAAGTAAAGCTGGGTTCCGATGGATTAATAGGCAATAAAATTATTGTATTATATGGCGGTTCTGCAGCTTCTCCGGAAATAGAGTCTGGCAATACATTACAGGTAGAAAATGGCATTGGTACAGAAGAAATGATGGCTACTTTGCAGAGTAACAATGCCAACCTGTTGCAAATAACGAATGATTTAAAATCTGTCAGCAAAGGCCTTGCTGATGGAAAAGGAACAATCGGAAAGTTGCTGAGTGACCCCACAATAAATAATACCTTACAAGCCGCTATGGTCTCATTAAGCAGGGCAGGCAGCAATGCACAGTTGCTTACAGCCAACCTTTCTGAGTTTTCTGGAAAATTAAACAACAAAGGTTATCTCCTGAACGATCTTGCAACTGACACAACCATTGTTGCTTCATTAAAACGAACTGCTGCTCAATTAAACCAGGTATCAATGAGCGCTAATGCAGTTGTTGAAAATTTGAATGTTACTACGGCCAAATTGAACAACAATAAAAGTGCTGTAGGTGTATTACTGAGTGATGAAGCAGCCGGTGCTAATTTACAAAACACCCTGGCTAACCTACAGTCTGGCACAAAAAAGCTCGACGAAAACATGGAAGCATTACAGCATAATTTTTTACTTCGTGGCTTTTTTAAAAAACGTACTAAGGCAGAAGAAAAAAGATTAAAAGATTCTGTTGAAAATGCCGGTATAAAAAATTAATCCCCAGGATAGATTCAATGCCTGAATTGGTCCCCATATTTATAACACTTTCTTACATTACCGGCCACCATAGCAGTATCTACGCCCCGGATAGTTGGAAAACCAGGATGAACTTATGTAAATGGAAGAGCCAGCAACCCGGGCACTGGCTGAAAGTAAGATGATGCTATTTAAAAATCAAAAAACTGCTTCATTTCAAAACAATTCCTCCGGAAGCAGGGCGGGTTCCTTTCAATATCCCCAGCTAAGAAAATCCAAATAAAATAGAGTTAGCCTAATATTTGGTTTATACCCATGTAAAAAATATATTTGAATACAGTTCGAATGACCTGGATCTTCTCAACTACTCATTTCATTATAAAAAGTTTTTTATGAAAAAAATCGGAATCTTACACGGAAAAGAAAGAAGTTTCCCCGAAGCCTTTGTAGCGAGGGTAAATAGCAAGAACGTTGAAGGCATTATGGCAGAGCCGGTAAAGATTGATAAAGTAGTACAGGGAGAAAGCTGTGGCTATGCCGTAATGATTGATCGTATTTCACAGGACGTTCCATTTTACAGGGCTTTCTTAAAAAATGCTGCTTTATGTGGTACTGCTGTTATTAATAATCCTTTTTGGTGGAGTGCAGATGAAAAGTTTTTCAACAATTGTTTGTCTACCAAAATAGAAGTACCTGTTCCTAAAACAGTTATTTTGCCTTCACGGGAAATGCCTGCAGATACCACGGATGACTCTTTCAGCAACTTATCCTATCCACTGGATTGGGAAGGTATATTTAGCTACATTGGGTTCCCTGCTTACATGAAACCATTTGCCGGTGGCGGTTGGAAGAGTGTGTACAAAGTAACTGACATGGAAGATTTTTTTGATAAACATGGAGAAACAGGCGAACTGGTGATGATGCTGCAGGAAGAAATAGTTTTTGATGAATATTACCGCTGTTATTGTATTGGCGGTAAATATGTACGCATCATGAGCTATGAACCACGTAATCCGCACCACCTGAGGTATGTGGCAGATTTTAAACCTTCAGAAGAAAAGCTGAAAATGATGACGGACCTTGTTTTAAAGATCAATCATTATTTAGGGTATGATTTTAACACCGTTGAATTAGCCTTTAGAGATGGGGTTCCTTACGCCATTGATTTTTGTAACCCTGCACCCGATGCAGAAAGAACCAGTGTAGGGGAAGAAAATTTTGAATGGGTGGTGGAAACCGCCGCCAACTATGCTATTGAAATGGCGCTGGCACATGTAGATGGACAGGATAATCTTACCTGGGGCGAATACGTAAAAAGAAGTGCCGGTAAGCAAGTGCTATATTAAGTGAACTTTAAATAAGTAAAATGTCAGCTTGCAACTAATCTTGCAAATTTTATATTAGTTTAGTTCACCCTCACAGAATTCAACTGAAGCAAACGCATTGAAAAATTATCTAACCATACTAAATGAAGATCTCAGTGAAATAAAGGTTGAAGAGCCGGAAAACCCTATTGGTTTCACATACGCTGATTATTTAACCTGGAATTTTAAAGAAAGGATAGAACTGATAAGGGGTAAGATATTTAAGATGAGCCCGGCACCTACGGTAAGTCATCAAAAAATACAGGCGAATATCTTTGGGAATTTATTTATTTTCCTGGATAACAAACCCTGCAAAGTTTTTTCATCCCCGATTGATGTAAGATTAAAAGGCAAACCTTTCAGAAAGAAAAAACGAAAGGATAATGAGATTACTACAGTGGTTCAGCCGGATATCATTGTAGTGTGTGATGAAGAAAAGTTACAGGATAACCGAAGTGTAGATGGAGCACCGGAACTGGTGGTAGAGATATTAAGTCCCGGCAATACAAAAACTGAAACTAAATACAAGTTTGATTTATATGAAGAAAATGGCGTGTTGGAATATTGGGTGGTGTACCCCGAGTACAAGCAGATTCATGTTTACTTGTTGAACAAAAAGGAGGAATATGGCAAGCCGGTGATTTATGAAGCCAATGAAAATATTACTTCTGAAATGTTAAAAGGGTTGAGTATTTCGATAGACAATATTTTTAAATTATAAATCAGTACGGTTTTCAATAAAAATACAAATTTCCAGGTATTGAAAAATTATCTAACCATACAAAACGAAGACCTCAGCGAAATAAAGGTGGAAGAGCCTGAAAGCCCTGTTGGCTTCACCTATGCAGACTATTTAACATGGAACTTTAAAGAGCGGATAGAGTTGATAAGAGGCAGAATATTTAAGATGTGTCCGGCCCCTACGATTATACACCAGAAAATCTCTGGAAATATAGAAACAAAGTTTTCGAACTTCCTTAAAGGAAAACAATGTAAATATTTTCATGCACCTATTGATGTTAGGTTAAAAGGCAAGCCGTTCAGAAAGAAAAAATTAAGGGATGATGAGATTAATACAGTGGTGCAACCGGATATTATTGTTGTGTGTGATGAAGAAAAACTAAAAGATAACCGCAGTGTAGATGGTGCACCAGAACTGGTGGTGGAAATTTTAAGTCCCGGTAATACAAAAACAGAAACCAGATACAAGTTTGATTTGTACGAAGAAAATGGGGTGCTGGAATATTGGGTAGTGTATCCTGAGTACAAACAAATTTATGTATACCTGCTAAACGAAAAGGAGGAATATGGTAAGCCGGCCATTTATGAAGCCAACGAGCATATTTCTTCGAAAGTATTGAAGGGCCTGAGCATTCCAATGGAAGATATTTTCAATTCATAAAATATCAAACTTGAAATTGGTACTATTTTCTGAAAAAAGAAACCTTTAAACTGATTAAAATAAAGTTGCTAAAAATACATCATTACTTATCAATCAACTATGGCTAATATTTCATTCAAAAACTTTACGGTAGGTGTGGAAGAAGAATATATGGTAATAGATCCCGTAACAAGGGAATTAAAAAGCCATGAACAGAAAATAGTTCAGGAGGGGCAGAAAATTATTAAAGATAAGGTAAAGGCAGAAATGCACCAGGCAGTAGTAGAAGTAGGTACTGATATTTGCCAGGATGTAGATGAAGCTTTTATGGATGTATCTACCCTTCGTAAAACGATCAGCGGTATTGCTGACAGCATCGGCCTGAAAATTGGTGCAGCAGGTACTCATCCTTTTAGCCACTGGGAAAGCCAGCTCATTACCGATCATGTACGCTACAGTGAAATTGTAAATGAATTGCAGGAAGCAGCACGCAGCAACCTTATTTTTGGTTTGCATGTACATGTGGGTATGGAAAACCGGGAGATGGCCATACATATCGCTAACTCGGCCCGGTATTTTTTGCCACATGTGTATGCATTAAGTACCAACTCCCCATTTTGGGAAGGTAGGATCACGGGATACAAATCATTCCGAACCAAAGTGTTTGATAAATTTCCCCGGACAGGGATACCTGACTATTTTGAAAGCATAGAGGCTTACGAAAGTTATATTAAGTTATTGGTAAAAACCAATTGCATTGACAATGCAAAAAAAATATGGTGGGACCTGAGGGTGCATCCATTTTTCAATACCGTGGAGTTTCGCATTTGCGATATACCGCTTACCGTGCACGAAACCATTGCCATTACTGCATTATTCCAGGCTATTTGTGCCAAGCTGTATAAATTAAAGAGCCAGAATTTAAACTTTATGATGTACTCCCGTGCATTATTAAATGAAAACAAGTGGCGTGCCAGCAGGTATGGCATTGATGGCAGTATGATTGATTTTGGAAAAGAAACAGAAGTAAATACCAGGGTGCTGATATATGAATTACTCGATTTTGTAGATGATGTAGTACCGCATTTAGGCAGCCGCCATGCAATTAACTATGTTCACAAAATATTGGAACATGGCACCGGTGCAGACAGGCAATTGAAAGTATATGAAGAAACCAATAGTTTAAACGACGTGGTTGATTATATCCAGGGTAATTTTTTATCGGGGTTATAACACGTTTTTACATCTGATTAAACTTTGCAAAGGATAAATTGGTGACTTTGTAATTCGCTCCATAAAGATAAAAAGTACAAGAGTGCGACGCCACCAAAGCTTAATCGTAGTACTTCTGCCTGGCTCATAAAAAATCTAACTCACGGTTTTATCCCTTGTGTAGTATAAATCCTTACCTGCGCAAAAAAAGTTGATGCTGAAAAAATAAAATATTACCGGGTATTCCACCATATACCTTGTTCAAAAAAATCTATTATTCACTCATCCAAAGCTGGATTCAGGCTATCCTCCAAAAAAATATTAAATTTGCGGCATGAATGCAAAAGAGACGCAAAGCATGCGTATTGCTATTTTAGATTTATACGACGGTGTAGCCAACCAGGGCATGCGCTGTATCCGTGAAATTTTAAATCAATATGGCGAATATAATCACATCGATATCGAATGGGACGAATTTGATGTCCGTCAAAAAAATGAAGTGCCCGATCTTTCCTACGACATTTTTATTTCAAGCGGTGGCCCTGGAAGCCCTTTAGACAGTATAGGAAGCGAATGGGAAAAAGTATATTTCCATTGGCTGCACCAGGTGGAAAAATGGAATAATAATGAAGCCCATATTCAAAAGAAATATGTTTTTTTTATTTGCCATTCCTTTCAGTTGGCATGCCGTCACTACCAGGTAGGAAATCTTTGTAAACGAAAAAGTACTGCATTCGGTGTGTTTCCTATCCATCTATTAAAAGACGGACAACAGGAGAATGTATTTAAAGGTATTAAAGACCCATTCTACGCCGTAGACAGCAGGGATTTCCAGGTAATAGAACCCAATCATAACCAGCTACATTCAATAGGGGCAGTGGTTTTGGCAATTGAAAAAGAGAGACCGCATATTTTACTGGAAAGAGCCATCATGGCAGTACGATTTAATGCTTATATGATCGGTACCCAGTTTCACCCTGAGGCAGACGCAGTGGGTATGAGCCTGCATCTTCAAACAGAAGAAAAAAAGAAAACAGTTATTGAAAATTATGGATTAACAAAATGGGTAAATATGATTGATCATCTGAATGATCCCGATAAAATTATGTACACCTATTCCCATATTCTTCCCGGTTTTCTTTCCAACGCAATACATAATCTCCAGCCTGTTACAATTTCGCCTATTATTCAATAAGATGGAGTTCACCGAAGCCGGGGTGCCCCTAGGCTTGAGTTATGAACACCCGCTATTATTGATCATATGTAAGTGTTGACTTAATACCGGAATCGCTGCATGCGCTTATTTGAAGCACTTCCCTTGAAGTAGTAATAATTTTTATTTGGCATATTGCTGGCATCATTTTACAATTTTTGATGATAATTAAAATACAATCTGAAATGTAAAAGTCATTGGGGCAAAGTATCATTATAATGATTATTTTTATCCTGCACTTTTGTAAGCCTTTTTTTAATTTATATCATCAAGTATGCAAAAAGAGTTACGCAGGAAGTTCAATAGTCATTTCACCGTGGAGAAATACAAAGCCTACCTGGCAGAACTGAAAAGTTTGCATCCCGGTGCCTTAGATTTCAGAAATGCAGAAACACCCATTTTCGTCCCAAAAGATTTTACAAAAAAGATGCTGGAGGCATGTGAGGACATTATTGATGTAATTGTAAACCCCAATTTTAAAGCACTCACAGAAAGGGCTATTCCAAAAGATATGATCGTATCGCATGAAGCAGCCTATTCAGATTTTATTGCATTTGATTTTGGAGTATGCGAAAACGAAGATGGTGAACTGGAGCCACAATTAATAGAGATGCAGGGATTTCCAACCATTTTTGCGTTCCAGGCTTTTCACACAGCAATCACAAAGGAATATGCGAATGTACCCGACACACATAGCGCTTACCTGAATGGCTATACCGAACAAACTTACTTACAATTATTAAAAGACATTGTGGTAGGGGATCTAAGTCCCGAAAATGTAATACTGCTGGAAATATACCCGGAACAACAAAAAACAAGGATTGATTTTTATTGTACAGAAGATGTGTTAGGTATTAAGACAGTTTGCCTCACCAAACTGATTGGTGAGGGTAATAAATTATTTTACGAATTGAATGGCGTTAAAACGGAGATTAAAAGAATTTATAACCGGCTTATATTTGATGACCTTCATCAACAGGAAGGATTAGACAATATCATAGACATCACTCATCCCTGGGCAGTAGAATGGGTTCCACATCCCAACTGGTTTTACAGAATCAGTAAATATACATTGCCTTTAATACGCAATCCTTATGTTCCGGCTACTTTTTACCTGGATGAGATAAAAGAAATACCTGCTGACTTACATAATTATGTACTGAAACCCCTCTTTTCTTTTGCGGGAATGGGGGTGGTAATTGATGTGACTCCTGAAGATATTAACAACGTAAAAGACCCTCGAAACTGGATATTGCAAAGGAAAGTAAAATACGCAGATATCATTGAAACCCCGGACGGTACCGCAAAGGCTGAAGTTCGTTTGTTTTATTTCTGGAAAAACGGCTGGGTAAGGCCAGTAGCGGTTCATAATTTATCAAGGCTCAGCAAAGGAAAAATGATTGGCACCCGTTACAATAAAGATAAAGAATGGGTGGGCGGCACAGTAGCCTTTTTTGAAAAATAATATACAGTACGCAATGAATGGCCATTAGGCAAAAAAGCAATTACGAAATTAGCAATCGACAATCAATCATTACAAATTTCGAATAACTCCTCATCAGTTATTCATTAATCATCATTGATTATCAGCATTCATTACTCATTCATTACTCATCATTCATTACTCATCATTCATCTCCACATTATGAAACCCGGATTATCAAGATTTGAACATTTTATCAATAAACTTCAGCCAATATTAAATACTGCCTCCAAACAAAAAAATCCGGCACTTTGGCTGTATCGGAATAATGCCCGTACGCCATTATTCATGCTGGAAGCATTGTCTAAAATGTATTCCGATTTCCATAATAGCAAAAAATTCACAAAAATTAAAGAGCATTTTAAACTATTGGAAGACACGCTGGGAGCAATTGATTACTATGATATGGCCGCCAAAGACCTTGTAACCAATAAAAAAGTACCAGCAAATGTGATAACTTATCTTCAGGCGCAGAGCAGGGAAAAGATACAAAGCCTCAATGAAATACTGGTTGAAAATGACTGGCTTTCAACCGACAAAAGCCGCATCAGTAAAATCCTGAAAAAGTTGAAGGAAGTTGACTGGCTGGAAGAAGAAGATGAAGTAAACCAGATGAACGAATTTTATGGAGAATCTATTTATTCATTGGTAGAGTTTATTCAGGGCACCAGTTTTCATTTTGAAAATATGGAATCAGAAGTGCATGAATTGCGTCGAAAGTTGCGTTGGCTAAGTATTTACCCGCAGGCTGTAAATGGTGCCATTCAATTGCAAACCAATAAAAACATGCCAAAACACCTGGCTAAATACTGTAGTAAAGAAATAACTTCTTCGCCATACAACACTTTGCCTGCAGTGGGTAGGTCAACGTATATATTGCTGTTGGAGCAAAATTATTATTTCGCATTAAGCTGGATGATTGCAGAATTGGGGAATATTAAAGACAACGGCTTACATGTTGTTGCTGTAAAAGAAGCTTTACTGCAAACTGCTTCGCTTGATGAAACAGCCGCAATAAAAAAAACTTACCAATTGCTGGGCAGGCAACAAACCAGTTTGCAGGAGCTACTACAACAAGCAGGTAATATTTGTAAAATCTATTTTGAAGAACAAAACCTGGAGCATCTGGTACTAGGGGTAAAAATGATAAAATGACGATTTTGGCTACATAGTTTTACGCAAAAAAAGCCCCGGAAAATTACCGGGGCTTTTTTTTATGCTCTTTGTTTTACAGGTGCCTTTTTCTTCACTTTTTTCAATGCAGACTCAACAGCTTTGCTTAATTCATCATAAGTTACCTTACCAGTAAAACGCTCACCATTCACAAAGAAAGTAGGAACATCTTTTACTCCCCTGTTAATACCTTCTCTCATGTCACCCTGAACTTGCCAGCCATAAGTTGCATTAACCAGTTCATCTAAAAAACGTTTGTTTTGAACCCCTGCTTCCCTGCTATGCAACTTTAAACTGGTCGTTCCCAGATTGCGCCTGTTGGCAAATAAAATATTGTGCATTTCCCAAAACTTACCGTCTTGCGCAGTTGCTACTGCCGCCTCACCTGCCTTCAGGCTACGTTGGTGAATGTTGGTCATTGGGAAATGACGAAAATTAAACCGAACCTTACCATCGAATTCTTCTAAAATTTGTTTCACCACTTCGTTTGCTTTTGCACAAACTTCACTTTCATATTCTCCAAATTCTTCTAATGTAACGGGCGCATCAATATTACCAACGAAAACATCTCTTGGTTCAATAATCTCAACGACCTCTTTCTTAAATGCCATAAATAATTGTTTTTTAATGTTTATGCCTTAATTTGGCATTATTGCCAAATCTATATTTGATTTAACCCTTTTAAGCTAAAAAAGTTGAAAATAATTAAAATCAACAGCTAGCCAAAAAGGTTATAAAGGCGTTGAAGGTACTAATTTCTACTATTTTTTCCTAATGGTCATATGATAATTTTAATTAACTAATTATTCATACGACTGATAATCAGCGAATTATTTTGGAATTGAAATTTTATTTAATTAACCATTAACGATTATCCTGCTATTTTCCCTGTTTTCTTATCTCCTACGCCCTCATTTCTGAATACCACATTTCCGTCGAAGACATCCACCAACACCGGAATTGATTTGTCTATGTCTCCAGCGAGTATTCTCTTACTTAACTGGTTAATAATTTCCTTCTGAATCAGCCTTTTTAATGGCCTTGCTCCCAATTGTGGGTCGTAGCCATTCTCAGACAGAAATTCCAACACATATTCACTAAACTGCAATTGAATACCGGATTGAGCAACCAATTGCTTTAATCCCTGCAACTGGATATCGATTATGCCTTTTATTTCACTCTTCATCAATGGCTGGAACATAATCACTTCATCAATCCTGTTTAGGAATTCCGGGCGTATTGTTTGACGCAATAGTATCATTACTTCAGCCTTGGTTGCTTCTACCACTTCCTCCTTATTCTTTTCAGTTACCTTTTCAAAATTCTCCTGTATGATATGGCTACCCATATTACTGGTCATAATGACGATTGTATTTTTGAAATTCACTACCCTTCCCTTATTATCTGTCAATCTCCCGTCATCCAGTACCTGTAACAACACATTAAATACATCCGGGTGAGCCTTTTCAATTTCATCTAATAATACTACGCTATATGGTTTGCGCCGAACTGCTTCGGTTAACTGGCCTCCTTCATCGTATCCTACATATCCGGGAGGCGCCCCCACTAACCGGCTAACAGAATGCTTTTCCTGGTACTCACTCATGTCAATCCTGGTCATCATTGCATCATCATCAAACAAATACTCAGCCAAAGCTTTAGCAAGCTCTGTTTTACCTACACCGGTAGTTCCTAAAAAGATAAAAGAACCAATTGGCTTTTTAGGATCCTGCAACCCGGCCCTGCTTCTGCGGATGGCATCACTGACCGCTTCAATCGCTTCATCCTGGCCTACTACTCTTTTATGAAGCTCTTCTTCCAGGTGCAACAATTTTTCTCTTTCGCTTTGCAGCATTTTCATCACGGGTATTCCAGTAGCTTTCGCCACATTTGCAGCAATATCCTCTGCATCCACTTCTTCTTTCAGTAACCGCTTTTCGCTAATATCATCCAATAACTGGGTTTGCTCATCGATGATTTTCTCCTGTTCCTGTACTTTACCATACCTGATTTCGGCCACCCGTCCATAATCCCCTTCCCTTTCCGCCTTTTCAGCAGCGCCTTTTAGATTTTCTATTTCTGCTTTGGCATTTTGTATTTTTTCCACTACTTCTTTTTCCTGCTGCCATTTAGCCTTAAACGTATCTCTTTGAACGGAAAGATTGGATATTTCTGTATTTAGTTCTTTCAGCTTTGCTTCGTCATTCTCTCTTTTGATAGCTTCCCGTTCAATTTCCAACTGGCGAATTTGCCGTTCCAGTTTATCCAGTTCCTCTGGCATGCTATTCATCTCCAGGCGAAGTTTGGCTGCACTTTCATCGATCAGGTCAATTGCTTTATCCGGTAAAAAACGATCCGTTATATACCGGTGAGATAATTCCACAGCCGCAATAATTGCCTCATCTTTTATCCGCACATGATGATAAGTTTCGTACCGATCCTTTAAACCACGAAGGATGGAAACAGCATCTTCCACACTAGGTTCGTCAATCATCACTTTCTGAAAACGTCGTTCGAGCGCCTTATCCTTCTCAAAAAATTTCTGGTACTCGCTTAAAGTAGTTGCTCCTATGGCCCTTAACTCTCCTCTTGCCAACGCAGGTTTTAGAATATTCGCTGCATCCATTGCTCCATCTCCACCACCAGCGCCTACCAGGGTATGTATTTCGTCAATAAATAAAATGATTTCTCCGTCGCTGGTACTCACTTCTTTTACTACAGACTTCAACCGCTCTTCAAATTCTCCTTTGTATTTTGCCCCGGCTATCAATTGCCCCATATCAAGCGCAAAAATAATCTTAGATTTTAAATTGTCCGGCACGTCACCATTCATAATACGCATAGCTAAACCCTCTGCTATGGCGGTTTTACCTACACCAGGCTCTCCTACAAGGATAGGATTGTTTTTACTTCTCCTGGATAAAATATGCAAGGTGCGGCGAATTTCTTCGTCCCTGCCAATCACCGGGTCGAGCTTGCCATTTCTTGCCATTTCATTCAAATTCTTTGCATACTTATTCAATGCATTGAATTGGATCTCCTGCGTTTGAGATGAGATGGTGGAGCCTTTGCGCAAATCCTTGATAGCCGCGACCAATCCCTTATCAGTAAGGCCGGCATCCTTTAACAATTTGGCGCTGTTATCACTGCCCTGTAACAAGGCGAGCAGTAAATATTCCACACTTACAAATTCATCCCCGAAAGTTTTTAAAGCCGCAGTGGCCCGCAATATCACGCTGTTCATCTCCCTGCTGACTGCCTGTGCCGGTTCGCCGCTCTTTACCTTTGGAAGTTTTTGAATACTCTCATCAATTTTGCTTTCCACAAATGCTACATTCACATTATTTTTCTTCAGCAAAAACTCAATAGGAGAATCGTCATCGCTCAACAATGCTTTTAATAAATGCTCTGTTTCGATATTCGGATTATGATGATTAAATGCCTGTTGTTGTGCTTGTGAAATGGATTCCTGCGCTTTGATAGTGAAATTATTTAGATTCATAATTGGGTATTTAAATATTGTATTTGTTTTAAATGAGGGTGGCTTAAATTTTTAATTACGATTCTGGATAGAATGTTAAATAATTAATGATGTCAATTTTTTTGGTAATTCCGAAGCCTCACTTTTGATGGGAAGTATTCGTTACCCTAATCATTTTCAATTGTTTAACATAATGCAATCACGTGATGATGCATCTTACCTATTACTGTAGTATTTTTAGTTAGTTTATGGTAATAATTTTAGAAAAGAGAATCAAAAACGAAAGTTCCATTAAATTAAACATTTAAAATATCCCGTTGTTTAGGTCTTTTTTAAAATATCTTAATAATAAAAAGGTTACCAATGATTTAACTGCAATTCAGTTTATTAAGCATAATAGCCCTTTTCTTTACTAAAATTGAAATAACATCTATTCATATTCTCAAATCTATATCCAAAACAAAATGGTGGAAATTATGTCATACCAATTCAAATCTTACTGTCTTAAATTCACGCTGGTATTAAGTTTTGTGCTATTCTGTCTTATTGGTAAAAGCCAGTACAACTTTAATGAGATTGATAAACTACTTGCGAATAATCAAAAGGCCCTGGGTAAAAATGTAGCTGTTCTCCTATATAAGGATGGAAAGATAATTTACCAGAAAGAAATGGGTGAAGACTTTAAAATAAAAAGTAAAGCTCGTTTAGCAGATTGTAGTAAATGGCTTACCGCTGCGCTGGTGATGACGTTTGTTGATGAGGGGAAAATTTCCCTGGATGAGAAGGTGAGTACTTATATACCCATATTTGAAACTTATGGAAAATCTTATATTACCCTGAGGCAATGTTTATCGCACCAAACTGGTATTGAAGACAACGAGAAAACGATAGTAAAATTACTGGAGTTGCAGCGTCGGAAATTTGAATCGCTGGAAGATCAGGTAAATTTTTTAGCTAAAAAATTTGTTGCCGCCAAACCAGGTACAACTTTTAATTATGGAAATATGGGACTAAACATTGCCGGCCGCGTATTGGAAGTTATTTCCAAAAAAAAGTTTGAGGTACTAATGAAACAAAGAATTTTTACTCCCTTAAACATGAAGAACAGTACCATTACCCCGGAAGATAATGCCGCAAATCCATCAGGCGGGGCAGTTTCGACCGCTGCCGATTATATGAATTTTCTTTCGATGATGCTGGATAAAGGGATGTTCATGGGAAAACGCATTTTAAGTGAAGGGACTATCAAAGAAATGCAAACGATCTCCACCAAATCCCTTCCTAAAAAATATGTTCCTAAATTAACAGAAGGTGTTGAATATGGATTGGGCGAATGGATAGAAGAAACTGATAATAACGGCAACGCGTTAGTAGTATCAGCGCCCGGATTTAATGGCACATTTCCTTTTATTGATAAATGCCGGAATTACGCCTGCATCCTGTTTGTTGCCAGCAACACAAAGGAAGACAATGGGGAAATTTACTTGGCTCTAAAAAAAGCAATCAACAATCAAATACCTGCTACCTGCAACTAGCGGTTTAACCCAGCTATTCTCTATGGTTAATTTGGAAAAGCGTACCCGGTTAATTAAGTCAATTGCCAGCAAGCTAGGTTTTGATTATTGCGGTATTGCAAAGGCGCAATTGCTGAACGAAGATGCACGCCGGTTGGAAAGCTGGTTAAAAAAGGGATTGCACGGTACGATGCAATATATGGAAAACCATTTTGATAAAAGGATAGATCCTACCCTTTTGGTGCCTGGTGCAAAATCAGTTATCACGCTGCTATTAAATTATTTTCCTGAAAAACACCAAATAACCGTTGCTCCAAAAGTTGCCAAATATGCTTACGGCAATGATTATCACGAAGTGATTAAAGAAAAACTGAACAGCTTTTTAGCAGAAATAAAATTGTTGGCAGGTGATGTAAATGGCCGCGGGTTTGTTGATAGTGCTCCGGTACTGGAAAGAAGCTGGGCCCAAAGAACCGGCTTGGGTTGGATTGGTAAAAATGGTAACCTCATCAATAAACAAAGTGGTAGTTTCTTTTTTATTGCTACATTAATTGTTGATCTTGAATTAAACTATGATGATCCGTTTGCCAAAGACTATTGCGGCAGTTGTACCAAATGTATTGATAATTGCCCCACAGAAGCCATATTACCGGATAAAGTTATAGACGGAAGTAAATGTATCTCTTACTTCACCATTGAACTAAAAGATGCGTTGATCCCGAATACTATGAAGGGCAAATTTGATAACTGGATGTTCGGCTGCGATGTTTGCCAGGATGTATGCCCATGGAATCGCTTTTCCAAACCAACTACAGAACCTGGCTTTTCCCCAATTCCCGCCGTATTGAATTTTTCTACCAAAGATTGGGAAGAACTGACAGAGGAAAATTTTAAACTGGTTTTTAAAAATTCTCCGCTCAAGAGAAGTAAGTTTGCAGGCATAAAACGAAACCTCACATTTATTAAAAAGAACAATTAAATTTTACACTGATCCTCCTGAATTGATAATCATAAATATCGTAAGGCTGAACATAGCCCGGCTGATTATATGGAGGAAAATCCATAAAAATATTCCGCTTATACATTTCCTTATGTTGCTTAAACGAATACCCGGCGCTAAGGCCAAAAGCCATTTTATTTTTTAAAGTAAATTTATAGCCAAGGCCTGTTTCGTAAAACAACCCACCACTTGTTTTATAATCAGTTCCCCAATAAGTCATTTTATCCCCATCCCGCAACCAACTAAAATTATAGCCTGCATCTGCATAAACAAATGGAGTTCTGCCACTCTTTTTTAGATCTGCTTTTACATCTAAAAACAATGGCACAGTCCTTTTGGCGCCATAGTAATCAATACCTAACCCAAGTCCATAAAACCAGGCATTGTATTGAATGCCATTCACTAATTGAAACTGACCGAATGTTTTATCAGCTTGCCCTTCCAATATACCAGCTTGTACAATAGTGGTGAAGTTTACAGCCGGATTTTTTTTCATTTGTATCTGTGCATGAGAAAATGAAAAAAAAATTACAATAAACAGGTAGCAAATTAAACTATACTTTTTCATGTCAGCTTTTTACTGTGTGATGGAAACTTTACTAAGTTGCTGAATGTTATTGATATCACTATAACTGTACTGGTACAAGCCGTCCTTTGCTACAACCATTGCCACGCCATTGTAAGCAATTACATCGTAGGTTTCAATACCTGTAATATGCTTTTTTAAAAGGATATTTGTTACCGCTTTTGCATCAAACACTTTTAGCCCATCTTTGCCATCACAAATAAACAAAAGGTCTCCGTCTTTTGACAAGCCATGCGGATTGGTCATATCAAATTTTTTGACAAGAACAGGTGCATTAAGATTTGAAATATCCACGATATTCAGTTCGTTTATAAAGCCCTGGCACCTGCTGCCATTGCGTAATGTTATATAGGCATATTTTGAATCTGCAATAACCGGGTCGCATACACGTGCATGAGAAAAACTGCCAAGCTGAACAGGAGCCGCCGGATTGTTGGTATTGAAAATAAACATGCCCGTATTTGAACCAATAAATAATTTCCCCTGGAATGGATAAATAGTTTCAATGCCCCAATTTAATTTTACTGTATTGGATACTACAGGATTGCCTTCGGTTTGAACATTAACTACTTTTAACTCGGCATCACCCACCGTATATAAGTAATTGTTTAATAAAGCAAACCTTGCCATTGAACCAGCGATGCCTGTTGGTGTGCCACCCACAATACTTTTGTTGGATGCTACATCCGCAGATAGCATGAAGACACCTTCAAAACCAATCCATTGACCAGGTGTACAATCTTCTGTTACTGTTGTATCATGTCGTACCCAATCATAAATAATTTTACTGCTGTCAGCAGCAAACCCATAATACCTGTGTGGAAACACATTGTCAACAATCTTAGCCTTTACTACCTGTAATGGATTACTGATATCCAGTGCTAAAAGATCGGTGTATAAATCTGCATACATGATATTGCCTTTTACTGCAATATCTATATTGCCAGGTATTTCAATAAAACCAGTGTTAACTGGTGCAGCAGGATTTGTATTGTTAATGACGTGTACTCCCTTATTGATCTCATTTAAAAAAATATAATTACCAATGATATACAATTTACCGGGAGCTTTTATCTCCCTGGCTGCGCTGTTTTTAATATTAGCTCTTACTTCCGCGGTAGTTTTATAAAGCGGCTCAAACCAGGTATATGAATAAGTGTGCCCACAGGTGTCTTTCACACAACTATTGAAACTAATTACAATTAATAAAACCAGAGAGGAAGTGAATAATGTTTTCATAATAATTTAGTTTTAATGGTAGTAGTACCAAGCTGACAAACATTTAAGAAATTGGGTTGCACGTGACGTAATAAAAACCCATTTATTTTTTACCAATGCCCTTTCGCAATTGTATTCCAATGAAACTGTAATGGCGGTTTTTGTAAATTCCGGAATTAGCCATTTTAGTTAAGCTGAAATTTAAATCAGGCCCGATAAGGAACGGGTTTTTGGTATTGCGAGATAAAGAAATTAATAACCCGGCAGAAATATTAAACTGGGTTTTATTAAACGCTGCATTATCTCTGTAATAAGAACCGGATAATGCCTCAAACTGCAATGCATTGGTCGTAATAAGTTGCGAGATTGTAAAACCTGAATTTAAATAAACAGGCAACTTATTTTGCTTGCCCAATTTAATCCGCATGGAAACGGGCAATTCAATAAAATGAAAGTGATTTTTATAGTTCCCCTTAGTGCCCGCCCTGTAAAAAAAGTTATCCCTGTTAAATAGATTACCTCCAAAAGAAAGGCTGCTATCTACCCGGTTACCAATTTGCATGGATGAATTATATGACTTATAATTTAATCCAAGTTGCAAATTGCTTTTGGGTGAAATTCTTTTCTGTATAAATACGCCCATACTAATACCTGCACCAGGTTTAATCTTTGACGGTGTGTATGGAATAGTTATTCCAGCTCCGGAACCTGCACCTGCGTTTGATTGGGCAGGATCTAATGCTTTTGATTCATCCGCACTTCCCAAACCGATGATTCCCAAATAACTACTTTTAGTCGCCGCAAAGCCTAAAGAAAAATTAAATCCAATCTCCCATTTAGTTTTTAGTTTTAATTGAATTGCTTTTTCAATATCCACTTTCTTTTCCTCAATCAATTTTTGAATCACTGCGATGGTATCAGTGGATAGTTTACCAATATCCGTTGCACCCTTGTTTAGCGTGCCAGTTATCTGCCTATCCGTCTTTATTTCTTCCCCTAAAACAACCGCTCTATCGTTATCAACAAACGGGTTTATTTCTTCGGATAACTCCTCCGGTTCAGCACTGCTCACATTCATTTTAACCAGCTTCCTGGTGTTGTAATTTATGCTATTGGATTTATTTCCTACACCTACCTTTACTTTCTTCTCATTACGAATGCTGATATTTTTTGATGTAGTCAATTGCCTGGCGGAGTTTGCGCTTATAAGTGTTGGTATTTGAATTTGACGGGCTCTTTTTGTTTTTGATGCTAAAGCATTCCCTGGTAAACCTGCTTTACCTACTTTACTATTTTCGCCGTCATTATTTGAAATAGCTGATGCCACATCTTCGTCTGGAATATTATTTCCACTTTTTGATTCTTTGATGTCGTCTGCTTTTTGAGGCATAATTTTATCTGAAAGCGATTTGTCAAATTTAGTGTAGGCTGACTGATTTAAAAGAATAAAAACAGTTGACCCAATAAATAGCAGAATCAGCAAGACGATAATGTTTACCCGCCGGATACCTTTTCTTTTCTCAATTGTATCAGCCACTTTTTGCCACACTCCACCAGACGGGTTTAATGTTAACTCATCCATTTTTTGCTGCACCTGCTTTTCAAAATTACTTTCCTGCATACTGCTCCTGTTTTGAAAATGATGAATATTTTTCTATCCATTCTATTAATAAATACCTCGCTCTTGCATATTGAGATTTGGATGTACCATCGCTTATACCCAACAGGGCTCCTATTTCCACATGGGTATATCCTTCTACGGCATATAAATTAAAAATTGTTTGAAAACCTGTGGGTAATTGGCGGATTAGTTCAGATAATTGCTTTGCATCCAACTGAATCATTGGATTATTATCCGACACAGGATGCAATGGCATCTCGGCAAAAACCAATTCCTCCCTGTACCGTTTATTTTTCTTTAAATAGTTAAGTGCAGTAGTAACCATTATACGCCGGATCCAGGCGCCTAATTCACCGGTGGATTTATAATTGGCTAAATGGAGAAATACTTTTATAAATCCTTCCTGCAATACATCTTCCGCATCATGAATGGATTTAGTATATCGGTAACAAACCCCCAGCATTGAAGGCGAAAAATGATCATACAACTGCTTTTGCGCAGCTGGCTTTCGTTTAAGGCATTCTTTTACCAGTACTGTATAATCCATTGTATTAGCTATGGAAGGATGACAAACTTATTAATGAAAGGGTTGCATGGAATAATTAAAAGGAACTTGCAAGCCCTAATCATTTGCAGAGATTTTCTACTGCGGGGTAGCAATCGGACTTTTTTCGATATAGTCTTTCAGCCCGTTTAATGCGGCTTCGTAAGCCGGGCCTGTTAGTTTGTCAATAAATATTCCATAAAATTTTTCCCAGGGATACCAATGCAACTTTGTGATGGCTCTCCATTCTACCTGCACTGCATTTTGTGATGGCAAAGAAGTAATCACTATATCATTGTCTATATCGTTTTCTCCGTCTGGCTCTAATAAAAATTGAATGGATACTGAATCAGCAGAATGTATAGTCATGCTTATATCCTTACCACGGTGGTTAAATACATATCCTGAATCTTTACCAGTAATAGCTGCCGGGTGCGAGGACATTTTGGCTGAATCCATTGTAAAAATGGGGTGCCAGTTTATCCAGTTTTTAACACTTGCGACCTGCCGGTAAACCGCATCACTACCGGTATTATTTATCAATACAGCCCTCGATACTCTTACCCGGGAAGGTATTAATAAAGAAAACAATGTTATGATTATAAACAAACCGATTGCTCCTACCAAAAATGCTTTAACTAAACGCATAATATAAATTTACTCCCATTTAAATACTTTTACCGCAACTGCATAAATGCCAATTCCCCATAGCAACAAAATACCAATTTCGCCCTTTACTTCCCATAGGTTTTGACCTTCAAATGCCACTGCCCGCATGGCTGTATTCAGATGGGTTAGCGGCAATGCTTTGGATATGGGCTGAAGCCATTTGGGAAAAGCTTCCACTGAAAAAAAAGTTCCACCCAATAAAAACTGTGGTAACGTCAATAAATTGGCAAATGGTGGAATGCTGCTGTCGCTGGTTGCAAGCCCGCTTACAATAAAGCCCAGGCCCATAAAAACAATCAATCCAATAAAACTGAGTACCAGCATTTCCAGTAATGTTACCATCCCGTTGATGAGCGTAAAGCCAAAAAGAAACCTGCCCGCTACAATGATCACGATAGCAGTGAGCATTTGAAATATTACCCTCGCCAATCCTTCTCCTAAAATAATATGAGTGCGGCTGATAGGGGTTGCAAAAAAACGTTTTAATACCAGGGTATTTCTGAGGTTAAAAAACATAAAAGCTACGCCAAATACACCTGAACTTAATAATGAAAACCCTAACTGTCCGGGTAAGATAAAATCAATTGTTTTGTATTGGCGAATCTCTTCCACGTCCCTTATATAATTAAAATCAGGAATAGCATAAGTAGGTCTGCTCGCATACTTTTCATTACTGATCTTGTTTACAATATTGTTCACTATTGGCATAAACTGCGGCCATTTATCGTTGCTGGCAGTGGTAGTAGAAATGGCGTAGGTGTATGCTGGCACTTCAGTGGCATTCTTCTTAATATTAAATACGCCTGTAATTTTGCCCTTTACCAGGTTACTACGTAATTCCGCTTCTGTTTCAAACCATACTATCTTAATTCTATTACTGGCTTTTATCGAGTCGTATAATGCATTTGTAGTATCGCAGTTTTTGTCTATTGCAATTTTATACACCGGCACTCCCCCATTGTTACCAATAAATCCAAATACGAGAATAAAAATAAAGGGAAAAGCAAAACTAAAAAGAACCGCCGAAGGGCTTCTGAACTGGGCCAACAGGCTGGCTTTCGAAATGGCCAACATGGCCCTTAACTGGCTATAAGGTTGCATCTAATCTATTAATTTTGGCGTAAAGCTATTGGTAAAAAAAATGTAAAAAAAATTTTAGCGTCCATGACAAATGACGTATGTTTGTACGACAAATGGCGGAGATATGAAAAAGAATCTTAAAACAAAGGAAACGGTTTTGTATAGACAAAATATTAAAAGCAGCAAAGCAGAAAATCCGGAAGTTGCTTATAATAAAATATTAAAAGCAATTCCATCTGTAGATAATTTCACCTACAGTGATTTTATAAAGATTGCTGATAATACTCCTTTTACCCAGGTTGAGTGGGCGTTAATGCTGCACCTGAGCGAACGAACTTTACAACGATATGCTAAAAACAACAGTAGTTTTGCCCCGATAAATGCAGAAAGATTTGTTCAGATAAATCATGTTTTAAACAGGGGTAAAAAAATATTTGGCAATATTGAACGCTTTGATCACTGGCTGCGCACCAACCCTCCCATGTTGGAAGGTGATCTTTCTTTTAGTTCCCTAACAACGTTTGAGGGAATACAAAAGGTATTAACTCAATTAGGGCGTATCGAACATGGAATTCTTGCATGACAGTTTATCGCCTGACTAATGGAGATTACAAAAATGACCTTTCTGGTACAGGGGCTAAATTGTATGGTGGCAGATGGAATTCTATTGGCCTGGCCGCACTCTATACAACAGAACATATTTCACTGGCTGTTTTAGAAATTTTAGTACACATTAAATCGTACCGGCAGCCAGTTGATTTCCACTTGCTCACCATTGAAATTCCGGAGACAGTTGGTGTAACTACTATGGACCTGCAAAAATTAAAAAGAAACTGGAAAGATGATATAACTTATGGTCAATTTATTGGAGATGAGTTTTTGACTAAAGGGCAATCCCTGATTTTAAAAATCCCTTCCGTTATTATTGAACAGGAAAATAATTGTTTGATCAACCCATCGCATCCGGACGCAGTTAAAATAAGAATACGCTCGACCGCTACTTTTCTATTTGATAACAGACTTTACCTTAAAAATGAATAGAGCCTACCTCCTCCTCGGCAGCAATTTAGGCAACAGTAAGCAGCAACTGCAAGCTGCAATAAAACATATTCAAAAAAATATCGGTAAAATAAACCGTGCATCAGGCCTTTATACTACCGCCGCCTGGGGTAACTCCAATCAACCGGATTTTCTAAACCAGGTGATTGTAACTGAAACAACATTTACTGCCCCTGAAACATTACAACATATCCTTTCGATTGAAAAAAAAATGGGAAGAATAAGAACTGTAAAGAATGCCCCCCGCATCATTGACATTGACATTCTTTTTTTCAACAAAGCCATCATAAAAGAAAAAGACCTGATTGTTCCACACCCGGAGATACAAAATCGTCGTTTTGTATTGATTCCTTTGAATGAGATTTCACCTTTGTTTAAGCATCCGGTATTCAACAAAAGCATGCATGAGTTACTCTTGGCATGTCCTGACCAGTTAAATGTTAAAAAGTTTTATTAGCACAACCAATATTTCACTTATTTTGCGTGCTGGAAATCATGAAGTATAGTTTTGTAACGATAGAAGGAAATATTGGTGCAGGTAAAACTACCCTGGCTCATTTACTCAGCAAACATTTTAATGCCAGGCTTATTTTAGAACAGTTTGCAGACAATCCATTTCTTCCAAAATTTTATGAAAACCAGCGGCAATATGCCTTTCCACTGGAACTGTTTTTTATGGCAGAGCGTTATAAGCAACTCAAAGACCTGCTGCAGACAAAGGATATGTTCCAGAATATTACCATCTCAGATTACCTGTTTACTAAATGCCTGTTATTCGCCAAAGTAAATTTACCGGATGAAGAATTCAGGTTATATCAAAAACTATTTGATATCATCAACCCCCAGATAGTGCAGCCCGACATCCTGATTTACCTGCACAGCCCGGTAGTTAAACTGAAAGAAAATATAAAAAAAAGAAACCGGGAATATGAACAGGGTATTGCCAGTGACTATCTCTTTTCATTGCAGGAAACTTACACCCAATATATCAAGCAGCATAATATTAAAACACTTTTTGTAGATACTTCCAATGCTGACTTCCTTGGTAACGACGCTCATTTAACTGTTATCATCAATGCACTGGACAAAGAATATAAAAACGGCCAACATTATTTAGTGTTGCCGTAGAACCGCTCAGAACCTCCAAAGGGGGAGCATACATACACCCTTCTTATCTTCTGGAAACACTTTTAAATTACGTGTAAATAAACCAAATACCTTATTATATGTTCTTTAACTTTGGCGTCTTACAAATTAATTTTTTCTTTTGAACACAGTTCCCTTAGCAGTTTTAAAAATACCGGAATTCAGAAATTTCGTCCTGGGCCGCTTTGTTTTCATTATGGGGCTTCGTATGATGGGCACGCTGGTTGCCTGGTGGATGTATGAACTAACAGGGGATGCTTTTTACATTGGTATGATTGGGCTTGCTGAAGCGATTCCCGCAATTACACTTGCCTTGTACGCAGGCTATGTAATTGATAAAAGTGAAAAGAGAAAACTACTGTTACGCACTGTTTTCCTATACTCCATCTGCACCCTTATTTTATTGGGTACTTCTACCGGTTGGTTTCACGAAGCGTTTGGCAATAAGCTGATCATCATATTTGTTTACAGTGTTATCTTTTTTACAGGCGCTATCCGTGCTTTTTCAGGCCCAAGTTTTGGAGCTATCATCGCTTCATTGGTGCCAAGGGAATTATTGATCAATGCATCCCAATTGAGTTCTACCAGTTGGCTGATCGCCAGCATTAGTGGCCATGCCATGGCTGGTTTTTTAATTGCCTGGCTACATGTTACGGGAACCTTTGTAGTGATTACCTGTTTAATATTGACCGGGTTGCTTTTTCTTTCAAAGCTAAAGGAAAAGCCCCCTGGTATAATGGCCGAAAAAAAAACATTAGAAGCAGTGAGCGAAGGCCTGAAATATGTTTTTAAAACGAAGGAAGTTTTAGGTGCTATAACGCTGGATCTGTTTGCAGTATTATTTGGAGGGGCGGTTGCCATGGTTCCGGTATATGCAAAAGATATACTCCATGTAGGCCCCATTGGCTTTGGATGGCTGAATGCCGCCGCAGATATAGGTGCTATCTCCATGGTACTGAGCCTCACGCTTAGCCCAATGAAAAAAAAACAAGGTATCAAATTATTATTTGCTGTAGCAGGTTTTGGCATCTGCATTATTATTTTTGGTATTTCAAAATGGTATTGGCTATCCTTTATGGCTTTACTGGCAGGTGGAGTTTGCGATGGGTTAAGCGTAGTAGTCAGGGGTAATATTATGCAGCTAAAAACACCGGATGAATTGCGTGGCCGGGTGATGAGTGTAAACTCCATGTTCATTAATTCTTCCAACGAAATAGGTCAGTTTGAAAGTGGAGTAGCTGCCAAACTTATGGGTGTAATTCCTTCGGTAGTATTTGGCGGTTGCATGACGATACTGGTAGTTATTGCTACCTGGATAAAAGCGCCATCATTGAAGAAACTGGAGTATTAAAGACCCATTTTTGTATCAACACAAACCTGCTGCTTTTTGAGCAAAAAAAAGCCAGGTCCTGTTTTATTGATTCAGATAGTTCTCGTGTTTGGAATTCAATATATTTACTTCCACACCCCGGTTTAAAATTGATAAAACTGGGAGTTGAGATGCAAAAAAATCTACCATTGATCATCAATTTCGTTTCCATCTCAGCTTCCTGCCCAAACGCAAAATCTTCTGTAGTTAAGGGTAAAGATCAAACTAATTGCTATTAATAGTACTGTATATTTGTGATCCTTAAAATAAAGGGTTATATAATAAATACCCGCAGGCTTTCCGGTTAGTCGAACTAAAGTTTTAATTATCTGTATGACATGGGTTACATCATTAAATATCCTGTAACTTTCTTTTCCATATAAATTCATGACTATGCAACGCTGCACATTCCTCCGCCAAACCAGTCTCACTTTGGCCAGCCTGGCTTTATTAAGCAATAAATCAATCGCACAGTTATTCGCTGATCTGGCATGGAAAATTCACATGCTGACCAAAGAGATTGGCGTGTTTACAGAAAAAGGAGGCACCATTTTATTTATGTTATCCAAAGATGGAATTGTAGTGGTGGATTCGCAGTTTCCGGAACAAGCCCAGCACCTGATTGATGAATTAAAAAAACAATCGGAGCAGCCATTCCGGTTACTGATCAACACACATCATCATGGCGATCATTCCGGTGGTAACATCGCTTTTAAAGGTTTGGTGACTCATGTACTTGCCCATGAAAATTCTAAATTGAACCAGGAAAGAGTGGCAAAACAAAATAAAAACGAAGACAAGCAACTTTACCCTGACCAGACTTTTGGGACTACCTGGTGCGAAAAAATTGGAAAAGAAGAAATATGCCTGCACTATTTTGGAGCAGGACATACCAATGGTGATAGTTTTGTTCATTTTACAAAGGCCAACATCGTACATGTAGGCGACCTGGTATTTAACAGGCGGCATCCCTTTGTTGACAGTACTTCAGGCGCCAATATCAGCAGTTGGATAAAAGCGCTGGATAAGGCGGATGCTACCTTTAATAAAAAAACCAAATTTGTATGTGGCCATGCCGCAGAAGGCTATGATATTATTGCCGGCAAAGAAGATGTGAAATTATTTGCCGATTACCTGGGTAAGACATTACAATTTGTAGAAGGTGAAATAAAGGCTGGTAAAACAAAAGCAGAAATAATGAAATCAACCGTCATTCCCGGAGCGCCTGATTGGAAAGGTACCGGCATTGACAGGCCATTGGGAGCGGCTTATGATGAGTTGACAAGCAAATAATCGTGAATGGTTTTCTGAAAATCAAATACGGGTTCCTTCGGCTTTTTACGGGAATTGGATACAGGGGCGAATTGGACGAACCGCTAATTACGATAAGGATTATTAAAAGTTTAATGCTGACATTTGTCAATTGCGCATTGTCCAATGCCAATTGAACATTGACCTACTTTCCCATTGCCATTAATTTTTCAATCACATAATACGTAATAGGACAAAAAGTAGAATTTTTTAAAGCCATTGGCTGCCGTTTTAATAAAAAGTCTTCATCGGTGTATGGAAAACGTTCACAATCAGACGGACGCACATCGTAAATGGTGCAATAATTATCTTCACCCAAAAAAGAACAGGGAGCGGCACGCATTACATAATCGCCATCTGCATCTACCGTTAGGTAATTATTAATAAGGTCGCCATCTTTCATTTTTAAATATTTGGCTATGCGTTTAATATCCGGCGTCTTAAAACGGGGCGAATATCCTTTGCAGCAATTACCGCATTTAAGGCAATCAATCTTTTCAAATGCTTCTTCATTCAGGTCGGGCAGTGCTTTTAAAACGGTGTTCTTATCGGCCCGGTGCAGGTAATTCTTATATAATTTTTGCCGCTCGCCTGATTTCTTTTCCCAGGCTCTTAACAGTTCATCACTCATAATTGGTATTATTTAGGCAAAATGTATAGCCGTACTGCATAATTCATTCCTCATTTTTCCACAGGTGCAAAGTAACGAACATATTAGCACCAAATCTTGTTGTATAAAACGTAATTTTGCAGCGGTAAAATTTGTATGAAACCCGTTCATAGATTTTTTTGGAAGCAACCTGGTTCTTTATGACATTGCATTTCACCTCAATCTATCTAAATCACGTTCCGCAGTCAGATCAAATTAGCTTAAAAAACATAAGTGAGTCCGGGGCAGCGCACAACCTTTCCCGGGATTGAGATGATACAATGATGTTGATTTATGTATTACAGTTCGTACCTTAAACTTTCAAAATATCTTTAGAAATATGACTCTTTTCGAAAAACAACAGAATGAATTTTCAGGCAGGCATATAGGCCCAAACAAAGCAGAAACGACAGCAATGCTCTCAGAAATCGGCGTAAACTCATTGGAAGAACTGATCAGTAAGACCATTCCGGATGGTATCCGGTTAAAAACTGAATTGGATACCCCTCCCGCTATCAGTGAGTTTGAATACCTGAATGAATTGAAAAAAGTAGCAGCAAAAAATAAAGTTTTTAAAAGTTATATTGGGCAGGGATATTATGATACAATTACCCCAAGTGTCATTTTAAGAAACGTTTTTGAAAATCCGGGTTGGTACACTGCTTATACCCCTTACCAGGCAGAAATTGCACAGGGGCGTTTGGAAAGCCTGCTTAATTATCAAACAATGGTAAGCGACCTGACTGCATTACCGATTGCCAATGCAAGTCTGCTGGATGAAGGTACTGCTGCGGCGGAGGCAATGGCGATGTTATTCAATCATAAAAATAAAGATCACGATCATATAAGCGCTCCTAAGTTTTTTGTGGATGATAGAATTTTTGCTCAAACAAAGGATGTATTACTCACCCGGGCTGAGCCGATTGGTGTTGAATTGGTGTTTGGTGATTTTAGTGAAGCAATACTCGATGAATTATTTTTTGGGGCTATTGTGCAATATCCGGACTGTAATGGCACGGTGGTTGATTACCGTACTTTTATTTCCAAAGCCCATGAAGTGAATGCGATGGTTGTAATGGCCACCGACCTGCTGGCTTTAACTTTGTTGACGCCTCCCGGTGAATTGGGTGCCGATGTTGCTATCGGTTCTTCCCAAAGATTGGGCGTACCCATGGGTTTTGGTGGGCCACATGCTGCTTTCTTTGCAACCAAAGATGAATTTAAACGCAATATACCCGGCCGTATTATTGGTGTAAGTGTGGATGCACAAGGCAATCGCTGTTTGCGCATGGCCTTGCAAACCCGGGAGCAACATATTCGTCGTGAAAAGGCTACCAGCAATATTTGTACTGCCCAGGCATTATTGAGCAATATGGCCGCTATGTATGTTGTTTTTCACGGTGCCCCCGGTCTTAAGAATATTGCAAAAAGGATTCACCTGCTGAGCCTGCAACTGGAAAGTGAGCTAAGCCGATTAGGCATTGACCAACTGAATGCAGCTTATTTCGATACCCTGAAAGTGAATGTCGCAGATATAGCCGGGCTAAAGGCTGTTACAGAAAGAAACGAAATGAATTTTAATTATTTTGAAGATGGTTCAGTGGGAATAAGTTTGGATGAGACAACCACGCCTGCTGATGTAAGTCAGATAGTAAGAGTTTTTGCTGAAGTTACCGGCAATATTATAAAAGAAGATAAAGCCATTGAATCGGCAACCTATAAATTTCCGCATGAGTTAAAAAGAACCAGTTCGTTTTTATTGCACCCGGTTTTTAATATGCATCACAGTGAAAGCCAGATGATGCGATACATCAAATTTTTGGAGAATAAAGATCTGAGTCTGAATACATCCATGATCAGTTTGGGCAGTTGCACGATGAAGTTAAATGCAGCTTCGGAACTAATACCGGTTAGCTGGCCGGAGTTTAGCAGGATGCATCCATTTGCACCAGCCGACCAAACGCTTGGTTACCAGCAGGTGATCAGTGAATTAGAAAAGTACTTAAGCAACATTACCGGTTTTGCTGCCACTTCATTACAACCCAATAGTGGTGCCCAGGGTGAGTATGCAGGATTACTAACCATCCGTGCTTACCATGCATCAAGGGGCGAAACCCATCGGAAAGTAGTGTTGATTCCCATTTCGGCACATGGCACCAATCCTGCAAGTGCGGTAATGGCGGGCATGAAAGTAGTAGTTACCAAATGTGATGAAGCCGGTAATATTGATGTGGCTGATTTAAAAGAAAAAGCAGCAGAACATAAAAATGACCTGTCGGCTTTAATGGTTACTTACCCATCTACCCATGGTGTGTTTGAAGAAAGCATTAAAGAAATTTGCGCAACCATTCATGAATATGGGGGACAGGTTTATATGGATGGTGCCAATATGAATGCGCAGGTTGGCTTAACCAGTCCCGGTATGATTGGTGCGGATGTATGCCATCTGAACCTGCATAAAACCTTTGCTATTCCACATGGTGGAGGTGGTCCGGGTGTTGGTCCTATTTGTGTGGCAAAACAATTGGTTCCTTTTTTACCAGGCCATGTAAATCTTAATAATGAAAACACCAAAACACATGCAGTAAGTGCGGCACCTTATGGTAGCGCCAGTATCTTGTTGATCAGTTATGCTTACATAAAAATGCTGGGTTCAAAAGGTTTGCGCAATGCAACTGAATATGCTATTTTGAATGCCAACTACATGAAGGTAAGATTGGAAAAATACTACAAAATCCTGTACACCGGAAAAAATGGTACCGCAGCACACGAATTTATTGTAGACCTGCGCCCGTTTAAAACAAGTGCAGGCGTAGAGGCTGAAGATGTAGCCAAAAGACTGATGGATTATGGTTTTCATGCACCTACGCTTTCGTTTCCTGTTGCCGGCACTTTAATGATTGAGCCTACAGAAAGCGAAGACAAAGCAGAACTGGATCGCTTTTGTGACGCTCTGATTGGCATTTACCATGAGATAAAAGCGATTGAAGATGGTAGTGCAGATAAAAAGGAAAATGTGTTAAAAAATGCGCCGCATACAATGCATGTAATTACTGCCAACGAATGGAGCAAGCCTTACAGCAGGCAACAGGCCGCTTTTCCATTGCCTTATATAAAGGAAAATAAATTCTGGCCAGGTGTGAGCAGGGTAAACAATACTTACGGCGACCGCAACCTGGTATGCACCTGCGAACCTACGGAAAGCTATATGGAGGCGGCGGTAAGTTAACTATTCAAATAAAAATTTTAAAAAAGGCCCAACAATGGTTGGGCTTTTTTTATGCAGGTATAAATTGGAAGGATAAATTAGTTGTACATTTCACCATGCAATCCACTCAATTTCTTTTATACGGAGCCAATGGTTACACCGGCCAACTGATAGCCAAACTTTCGGCAACCTACGACCTTCATCCTATTCTTGCGGGGCGTAATAAAAAAGCTATTCAACAATTGGCGGATGAATTACAACTGCCTTACCGGGTTATAGATTTAGACAATACGGACCAATTGCAAACAACCTTAAAAGAAGTTTCGCTGGTCCTTCATGCCGCAGGCCCTTTTCAGTTAACAGCAAAACAAATGATCGAAGCCTGTATTGCTACTAATACACATTACATTGATATTACCGGCGAGATACCTGTTTTTGAAATGGCTAAGCGGTATAATGATGCGGCCATTCAGTCGGGCATCATGTTGATGCCTGGTGCTGGCTTTGATGTGGTACCTACAGATTGTATGGCGCTATTTCTTAAAAATAAACTGCCTGATGCCGACTCTCTTCAGCTTGCTTTTGCCTCTGTTGGTGGCGGCCTATCGCATGGCACGGCTACAACAATGGTAATGGGTTTAGGAGAAAGCGGCGCTGTAAGAGAAAACGGTAAAATTATAAAAAAGCCCTTGGGGCATAATGGTATGTGGATTGATTTTTCAAAATTAACCGGTAAACAAAAAAGGGTATTTGTTATGACCATCCCGTGGGGAGATGTTTCTACTGCCCATTTTACAACCGGTATTCCCAATATTGAAACTTATACTGGTGTTTCGCCCAAAATCTACTATTTTTTAAAATTACAACGGGCCTTTAACTGGCTGTTGAAAACATCCCTCATTCGGAGGTATGCCAACAAAAAAATAAATAAAAACCCTGCAGGGCCTACAGATGAAGCGAGGGCCAAAAGCAGTAGTTTAGTTTGGGGAAAGGTAAAAAATCAACAAGGAGAAATGATACAGGCAGCTATGAAGGTTAAAGATGGATACACATTAACAGCGCACAGCAGTCTGCTAATTGTGCAAAAAATATTGGCAGGAAATTTTAAGAGTGGTTATCAAACACCGGCAGCAGTATACGGCGAAGACCTGATTTTGGAAATACCGGATACAAAAAGAACCCATGCTTATTAAAGCAAAGGTTCTGTTTTGTATTAGTTGAAAGTGAAATATAAGTTATCCTGGTCATTTAAGACTGGCCGGATACCAGCATATTTCGTCGATATTTTTAAACTTGAACTGCAGCTTGCTTAGGCAATGAAATCCTGTTAAACTCCGCTCCGCTGAATATTTTTGCTAACTTATTATCCTGCGATTGCTTCCACTCATTAATGTTGGTTTCGGATACAATACGCCAGAAGTTTTTTGATTTTAGATCCTCGTAATCAGGAGATTGTACAAAAATACCCAGGATAGTATTTCTTTTTTTAAACTCAATTTTAACTGCATTTTTCGCAAGGTGCCCACCTTCTATAAATTTGGCAATTACTTCGTTTATCATGTATTTTTTTTTGCAAATGTAGGCTTTTTTGGCCGTATTTGTTGAAGTTTTTCCAATGCAGGTGCAGCCATAAGGTTAATATTTGACTGAATTCTATTTGGCAGATAAATGACCAAGGCCTAATTCAGGATTTTTTCCTTTGACATCTTTAAAAAATCCGAGGATTGTATTAAGATCATCCGCTTCGTTTTCAGTTGTATAAAAAGGTGGTGCAAAGCGAAACTCTTTCCGTCCAAAATCAAAGGCCAATAAAATGATTGGCACTTGAGCATTCCTGGCAATATGGTAAAAACCCGTACGTAAACGGTCTGCTTTTTTCCTTGTTCCTTCGGGAGACAGTGCAATTGCAAAAGAATCATTGCCGTCAAACATAGCTACTACCTGGTCAACAAAGTTATTGCTGCTATGGCGATCAACCGGCACTCCTCCCAACTTTCGGAACATAGCACCGAAGGGCGGCTTAAATAATTCTTTTTTAGCGATAAATTTTATATAATCCAATTTCAAATAACTCCTGAAGGCAAAGCCCATAAATATATCCCAACTGCTGGTATGTGGGCCAACAACCAATACAAATTTTTTAAGACCGGCCGGAACTCCACCTATCGCTTTCCATCGGGTGATTTTCAGGTATAATTTAAAAAGATAATGTAGCAACCGAAATCTGTTTTATTAGCTGCAACTTACGTCTTAGTATTTGCAATTTCATAAAAAGGGTGCAATGAAATTGCAAGCCCTTAAAAAAAAGAATTGAATAGGCTACATTTGTTGAAACAACAATTACCCGCCGATGTCTTTATTCGTTTTTCTCTCTCACCAATGGTTAGGATTTTGGCGGAGCAAAAATGCCAACAAAAGTTTTGCCATTCAAATTATCATTGGCCTTTTTTACTTGTTAATCTTCCTGGAAATTGCCGGACTTGGTATTGCGCTGCCCTTTTTATTAAAGGAAACCATGCCAACAAAAGATCCGATTACTTTTTTCACCTCGTACATTGTCTATTATTTCTTAATAGGCTTGCTGGCCCGTTTTCAATTGCAGGAGCTGCCGTCTATGAGCATTCAGCCATATTTAATACAAAATATCAGGCGCCGGGATATGCTACGCTTTTTAAACACCCGTTCGCTGATACATGTAATCAATTTTTTACCCCTGTTTGTTTTTATTCCATTTACTGTAGTAGAAATAGTTCCAGCCTATGGAGGCGTTGCGGGTAGCGCCTTTTTAATTGCCATGTTTTCATTGGTTTTCAATAACCATTTTCTGAATATGTATATCAAAAGAAAAACGGTCAACAATTCCTGGTTCTTTTTTGGCATGCTGGTTATTATAACTGCATTAAAAGGCCTTGATTATTTGAAAATATGGTCGTTTGAAAAGGTATCTTCTCAAATTTTTATTGCGCTGCTTTATACCCCAATCTTTTGCCTGTTAGCTGTTGCACTGGCAGTTTACACATTCATTTTAAACCATCATTATTTAAGAAGTCACCTGTATATTGAAGAACTGGTAAGTGAGAAGAAATTGAAATTGAGTAAAAATTATACCTTCCTGGATAAATATGGCGATATAGGCGAAATGATTGCGTTGGAACTGAAACTGATATTCAGAAACAAAAGGCCGAAGTCGCTGGTTATTCTATCCGCCGCATTATTATTGTATGGGTTCATTTTTTATCCAGGATATATAGCATCGGGGAATGATGCTGCACTGTTTCTTTTTGCACTGTTGATTACAGGCATATTTATTTCGAACTATGGACAGTTTTTATTCGCCTGGCAAAGCAGCCATTTTGATGGAATGATGAGCTATAATATTAATATGAAATAATACATCAAGGGCAAGTTTACCCTGTTCGTCGTGGTATGTACATTTTAATTTTTACTGGCGAGTTTTTATGGGCTGATGGGCTGGCGAATTTTACCCATACAACTGGCTGCATTTTTATATGGTATCGGGGTTAATTCTTTTGCTACCATTTATGCAGCTACTTATAATTACAGGTATCTAAACCTGGGTAAATCAGCCAGTATGAATTTCAAGGGTATTGGCACCGCCCAGTGGTTACAATCCTTACTATTTTCATTCGGGCCGGCATTAATATTTTATTTATTAAACAAATTTGCCGGCTTTTGGGTAGCCATTATAAGTATCAGCTCATTGGGCATTATAGGCCTGGCTTTTCACGAAATGATTATCAATTGGCTGGTAGCGCAATTTAATATTCGTAAACACAAAATACTGGAAGGTTTTAGAGCGCATTAATGGTAAACTGAATTCGTAATTATCAATAAAAATGATCGATAGAAATGATCTCAATTAAAAACTTAAAGAAATCGTATAAAGGAATTGATGCAGTAGATATCGGGGCGCTTGAAATTCAGGCTGGTGAAGTAATTGGTTTGGTAGGAAATAATGGCGCAGGTAAAACCACTTTTTTCCGGCTATTACTGGATCTTATCAGGAGTGATGAGGGAGAAATTTTATCAAAAGGAAATGATGTTACCAAAACAGAAGAATGGAAAAGCTACACTGCGGCCTATATTGATGAGGGGTTCTTAATAGATTACCTCACCCCGGAAGAGTATTTCTATTTTGTGGGAAAACTCAATCGCCTGTCGAAGGCCGATGTTGATGATTTTTTACAAACTTACTCTGCTTTTTTTGACGATGCGATATTAAACAAAGGAAAATACATCCGGGATTTTTCAAAGGGCAATCAATTTAAAATTGGTATTATAGCAGCTTTACTCAGTAATCCCGAATTATTGATATTGGATGAACCGTTTGCAAACCTGGACCCTACCACCCAATTGAGGCTTGTTGATATGATAAAAATGATGGCGGCGGCTAAACGAATGTGTATTCTCGTTTCCAGTCATGATATTAACCAGGTATCAGAGGTTAGCAGCAGGATACTATTGATGGAGAAAGGTAAAATTATAAAAGATATTGCCGGTGGCGAAACTGCCTATGAAGAGCTGGTTGATTATTTTAAAGTGCGCTAATAAAAAATTTCTGGCAGGTTTTTATAGGGTCACTTTTTTTCCTGATAACAATAATGCTATAAAAAGGGACGCTGGCTGCAGCTTCAGAATGAATTGGTTACTTAAAAATTGTATTTGTCCGAATTTAAAAGAATTGCTTATATTTGCGGCTTAATATTAATACATTACAATTTTTAAAATGGACAAAACACTAGGCACCGTTAAGTTTTTCAATTCTGAAAAAGGATTCGGATTTATCAAGCATGATGATTCTAACAAAGAAACTTTCGTACATGTTAGCGGATTAATCAATGACATTAAAGAAGGAGATCGTGTAGAATTTGACCTGCAGGAAGGTAAAAAAGGTATGAATGCCGTTAACGTTAAACTGATCTAATATATTATTGATCTTTGTTAATAAAAGGTATTGGGCTGCTAATTTTTTAGCAGCCCTTTTTTTATCGCTACAATCTTCATTTTAAATCAAAATGATTACAATCCGCAGGTAAACGGAAGTTTTTACATGCATAGCGACATTTATCCATCCGGGATACCGGGCAGTAAACAAAAAGTTTGATTTTGTTAAAGTGGTAAAAACCTCCAATGTTATTCAACTTAATGGCTTTAAATTTGTCTTTAAAAATAAAAATTATACATAATGACATTTACTAAATCTACATCACTACTGTTTGCATTTTTTTCCATCGTTGCCATTACCACTTCTGCACAAACCGCCACAGGTAAATTAATACTGGCCAAGGGGCAAAAATTACTGATAGATAACGATATCAAAACAATTAGTAACCAGGAAATGATGGGCCAGTCAATGGAAATCATTTCGGATGCTAAAATGCTGTATGAAGTAGAAGTAAAAGAAAAAAAATCGAATTCCTACCTGATTTCAACCACCCTTACCAAAGTACTATCATCCGGCAGTGCAATGGGACAGGAAATGAAATTTGATTCTGAGAAAAAAGAAGACCTTGAAAGCGAAACAGGAAAAGCATTCAAAGATCAACTCAATATTAGTATGGAAGCCGAATTTAATGAGAACGCCCAGGTAGTTAATGCTGTTAAAAAAGATACTGCCGCTTCTTCCGGTAACCAGATGATGGACATGATGAAGAAGTTTGCCGGTGCCTCCGGCGCTGAATTAAACGGTGCAAGCGCTGCTTTTACAATTATACCTTCCGGCAAAAAACCAGGCGATACCTGGTCTGATTCGTTGATAACAGACGCTGTAAAAACCTACACGACCTATACTTTTAAAGCATTGGATGGAAAGAATGCTACCATAACAAGCACCGGTAAACAGTTTACCAAAATGAAGGTGGAGCAGCAAGGTATGGAAATCAACATAAGCATGGATGGTACCCTGTTAACAGAAGGAATTATTGACATTAGCACCGGGTTGATAAAACAAAAAACAACCACATTGAACGGAATCAGTACAACCGAAGTAATGGGACAAAGTATTCCGGGAACAACAAAAGTTACAACGATAACAACCGTAAAAACGATTTAAATTTTTAATAGCTGATATTTAAGGCGCTGTTCTTGTTGAACAGCGCTTTTTTATTGCCATTACATGACCATGATAAATTTGCGAAGTATCATGAACCTTCCCCCGAATTAATCAACCATCCGCATCAGCCATCATTTTCTCCGGTGCAACCACCAGAAGGCTGCCATTAGAAGAATACAAATAATACCAACTGTCCACCATAAAACATTGTATCCGAAATGTTCTGCTACCTGCGACCCAAAAAATGGCCCAACTGCTTGCGCCGATGACCAGGCTACTGTGTACAATGCAGCATATTGCCCCCTGTTTTCAGAATTGGTTCTGGCTATCCAGTAAGCATTCATAAAAGGCATAGAACTAATTTCACCGATTGTTACAAAAAATACAGAAGACAAGGCGAGTATCATTGCATTTTCAATGGGCAAATTGAGCATCAGGTAGGAAATCCCTACTAAAAAAACTCCGATTCCCATATAGTGTACTGCAGGCCTCCTACCTTCCAGTTTAAATACAATCACCATCTCAAATAAAGCTATCAAAATACCATTAACAGCCATGTTAAAGCCAATAAAAGATTCAGAAAGAAGTAATTCAGTTTTGTAAAAAACCGGTAACGTAGTAAAAATCTGAAAAAAACAAATGCCAAAAACCGCAGTGATACAAATAAAGAATAAATATGTATGATCCTTATAAGCTGAATTTGTTTTAACTACAATATCAGGCTTTGCCTTAACAGTTAAATTATTTTTTGAAGGAGAAAATACAAAGAACAGCAACACAGCGGCAACTATATTGGTCAGGCCATCCACCCAAAATAATAACTCGTAGCGGTATGATGCTATGATGCCTCCCAGTGCACTGCCAAATGCCCAACCCAAATTGATAGCAAGCCGGTTGAGCGAATAGGAACGGGTTCTGTTTTCGCTATTGCTGTAATGCGCAATTGCAACTGCATTCGCCGGGCGAAAAGCTTCATTGATCATGCTTAAAAAAAAAGTGGCAATACAAATGGCCGTGTAACTTTTCATTTGCCCTAATACAATAAACATTACCCCGCCGCCTAAAAGCGTAAAAAGCTGAACGTAATAATGCCCGGTTTTATCGGTGATTTTTCCACCTATCAAAGCGCCTATAATTGCCCCGGCGCCAAATAAACTCATTACAAATCCAGCCTTGCCAATCCCTACGCCCATTTCCATTGTTAAATAGATGGTCATAAAGGGTACTACCATGGTACCGCTTCGGTTGATCAGCATGATCAACGAAAGCAACCAGGTGCTTTTTGACAATCCTCCATAGGAATTTTTATATAAACTGATAGTTGACCTGAGCATAAATTTTACCGGGGGAAATTAAATAATGGATGCGGAACAAATCAAATGAAAACTGGACTTCACGAAATCAGCCGTTGAATTTATCCGTCCGTGGAATTCGTTCAAAAACTTCTTTAAAACTTCCAGGAGGTTTAGCCAGCTTACGCAGTTTGGTATCCAACCAGGCACCATCTACCGTGATGATGGCTGATAGGGTATCGCCATTTTTCCATATTTCGTGCCTCATCGTCCATCTCGAAACATTCTCTGTTGCCTTATCCAATTTTAAATTGATCATCAAAGCATCTCCAAATTTAATTTCTCTTTTAAATAAACATTCTTCCCTGAAGATAATCGGGCCGATATTGAGTTGCAACATTACTTCGGGAGTAATGCCATTTTCATTTAAAAAAGAAAGACGGCTGTAAGCGCCATAATCGTAGTATACAGAATGCCGTAGATGATAATTAGGGTCCAGATCGCTCCATCGAATTTCAACTTTCTTTTCAAATGCTGTCATTTTTTATTACAAATTTATTTTTAATAATCTTAATGCGCAATTTTATGACTGGTGCATTTTAAATCCGATGAATTGTCACAGGCAGAAGTAAATGGTTCGCTTATTTGTAAAGCTGCCGTTGTTGGTGTTCGTGCCGATGGCTTTGTGGCCTGGCAATCACAAACAACATTGATTGCACTTCATGATATAATGTTTCCGCTCTTCTTCCCTGCTGGTTGTTGGTGTCGCCGCCCTGCCAGGGCATCTGCACAAACACACAACAACGGCGGAGAGTGGGTGTTTGCAGTAGTTGTTGGTGTTCGTGCCAAGGGCTTTGTGACCTGGCAATCACCAACAACATTAATTGAGGTCTTCTTTCCTGCTGGTTGTGCTGTCAACATCCTATCAGGCCATCCGCACAAATACACAACAACGACTTCCGTGGGCTTTCAAACAAATGCGCAGCAATGTCTGCCAGATGCTCTTTGTGATAACCCCGCTGCTGGGAACATACTAAACTGTGCTACATTTAATCGTAAAGCGTTTATAAAAAAAGCACCCCGGCTAGCCGAGGTGCTATAATCACATACTGGAACAAAAAATTAATTAAGGTTCAACGTTTTATCTTTTGGATATTTAACACTATAGCCAACCCTGATCTTTTTCACTTCGCCAGGTGCCAGCTTTAGTTTCCAGGTAAGTACGCCTGTTTCTTCATTGTTAGCGGCTTCGCTGCTTTCTAATAATTCAACATCCACTTCTTTATCTTGTGAAATTGGATACTGGTCCTTTACCAAAATATCAATCGCATCTTTCTTATTATTCTTCACCGTTATATCGTAAGTGAAGATTTGTTTTTTACTGGTTCCCAAAAATTTAACGCTGCTAAAGTCTGCCAGCTTCTCTTTTTTTACCACTACTCTTTTATCTCTTCCCATGGTAAGGTTTAATGTATCCTGCGTGGAAGAAGGATCAATAAAAGATTTACCAATATAAGTGCCTTCAAAGATAATATTAGCCTCGCCGGGTAACAGGTTTAGCATTTCCCAGTCGGCAATTTCGGCAAGCAGAAACACCTCTTTGGAAAGTTTAGGCACAGCGTAAAATTTGTACTTCGCATCTACCTGGTGTTCTTTTAAAACGGCTGTTTGAGCCTTTCCGTTAGTGGGTATATCATAAGGCAGGTCTATATCAAATGTTACATCCAGTTCTTTATCAGACACAGTTATGTAATCTTCCAGTCCGTCTTTTAACGTAACCAATATTACCCCATTGCTACCCTTGGATCCATATACAGCCGTTGCGGATGCATCTTTTAATACCTGTAAATTTTTAATCGCATCAGGGCTTATTTTACTAAATTCTGATTCATTCATTTCACTCCCGTTCACTATATACAAAGGCTGGGTAGCACCATTTACAGAACCAATTCCCCTGATTTTTACTTTTTGCGATCCGTACCCGGTAACGACCGTTTCTTTTAAAAGGTGTTCCTGTTTATTATCATCAAATGACTGAATTCTATTCTGCGTACTCAACGATTTGTTATAATACTGTACAGGGTTGATGTAACTCAAAAACCATGTATTAAATACCGGTGCATTACCAGTTTGGCCTGGCGTGGAGGTTGATAAACTAAGCTTCACCTGCTTCCAGTCAATACCGGTTGTTTGAAATATTTTAGCCCGGTAAATCAGTTTTAAGGGTGAGGCAATGCTTTCGGCACGCAGATCATAAAAAGGCGTCCAGTAAGCATTTTGGGTGATATAAGTAATTGTGAAATCATATTTTCCGGCAACGGCACAATTCAATTGCAATATTAATCTTCCGGTAGATTTGGTATTTTTCTTTTGTTCTTCTTGTATCTGTTCGTTTAGTTTTGCTGATTGTTCATTCAACTTCTTTTCTTTCTGGTGCAGTATTGCCAATTCATTCTGAAACTCGAATGATTTGGTTTTGTAATACTCCATCAGTTTCACCAGTTCTGCAACACTAAGTCCTGTTTGCGTTCCTTTAATTTCCTTATTGGCCTTTAACACAGTAAGCAGGTCATTAATAATATTGATATTGGTTTTAATTTTTTCCAGACTGTTATTTATATTTTCAACAGAATCTTCCAGCATTTTTATTACCGGCGTTTTAATTTCATTTTGCAAATGATCGGTACTAAACTCAACCCCCATTACGGTTACATTGCCATTACAATTTACTTGAATGCTATTTGCATCAAGTGTATTGCTAATGTTTTCAATGATCAGTTCATTGTTGCCCCTTAATACATCTGCTTTTGCCAGGTGATTCATTTCGGCACCAAACCGGAATACGGTTACATTGGTTAGATTGGCTTTAGCAGTAATGCCTGCACCGTCATTTGCAGAAGCTGCTGCAAAGCAACAAAAGGAATATAAGAGAGCGAGTATTTTTTTCATGTTGTTTGTTTTTATAGCTGATGCAACTACAAAATCAATTACATAAAAAAACCAGGATAAACCTGGCACTTAATTTTTAAATCATAACTTTTTTATTTTACCGCCCCGGGCCGTTATATCTTATACTTCATGTGTGCTACCATGTCCTGGAATTGATGATCGCTTTTTATTTCCGGGTTCCAGGCCATGCCCATATCTATTAAATCCAATTTTTCAGTAATGGTGGCGCCTTCCTTATTTGGCTGATTGGCCATAATAAAAACGGTATCAGATATGGCCATAGAGTTTTCTATATCATGGCTGACAATGATCAACGTACTCAATTCATCGATGGTAGATATTTTTAGCAACAGGTCAACTACCTTATCAATTACCAATGCATCAAGACCGGAGAAGGGTTCATCCAGTAAGATAAATTTATTACTGGTCAATGCCTGTTGCAAAATACTAACCCTTTGGCGCTGCCCACCGGAAAGCTGCATTGGATATTTATCGAGATGTTCGGAGAGATTGAATTTATCTCCATAATCTTTGATGATATCGGCCTTGTCTTTATCGGTGTAGTTTGTATCATTGTGCTCCAGGGCTATTTCAAGGTTGCGCCGTATGGTACGGTGATTGAACAAAATATAATTTTGAGAAACAACGCCCACCTCTCCTTCCCTTACCTCATGCATATCTGCCCCAATCAGTACAGCACCGGATGTAGGCTTGTTCATTCCAGCCAAAATCTTAAACAGTTGGGTTTTTCCGATGCCACTGCGGCCAATTAATGAAACAACCTGGCCCTGGCACAAATCGGGGCGCACAATATTATGGATAGTCATATTGATATCCCTCAGTATCGTTTTTTCTCCGTATTTCAGGCTCACGTTCTCCGCCTTCAATATCTCTTCATTCTTTTGATGGGTCATTTGTTTCTTAATTGAATTTTAGTGTACGGAAATAACCAGAAGCGCAGGGCGCCCAGGATGTAGTCAAAAAAAACACCTATCAAAAAGATGATCACGAGTATGGCGAAAACAGTTGCCAGGTCAATATATTTATTCGACTTTATCAGCATGGTACCCAGCCCTCCTTCACTCATACTCAGGCCCTCTACCATAGTAATCATCATCCAGGCAATAGCAAAATTCTGGCGCATTACTTCAAATACCTGGTCGAGCCTGCCTACTATAATCACTTCCCACAATGTTCTCCATTTGTTCATTCCCAGGGTGGAACACAATTCAAATTCCTGCCTGTCAATTCCGTCAATCACTGACAGATAGGAGGTAACAAAAAAAGGAACAATTCCAAATAATAACAAACTCAGTTTTAACTGGCTGCCATCACTGGTTAACAAGGTGAATAAAAATATCAGGCCGGTTAAAGTAAGATAACGACACTTGATTACAAATTTAGCCATTGGGCGAAAAAACGGAATTAAGGAAAGATAACTAAAGGCTAATGCAATTACCAATGCAATGCACATTCCTTTTAGGGTTAAGGTTAAACTCATTAAGAAATTATCCCAGAAATTACCCGACTTGATTATTTCCAGAATCCTCAACCCAATTTTCCCTGGTGACGGAATCAAACCACCACCCAGCCATTGCCATAAAGCCAATACGAAAGCAATCTGGATAAATACAAGCAACATCATCCTGCTTTTGCTTACTATACCAAATGGCTCAAAAAACGATTGTACATTTTTCATTTTGAAGATTTAAAAAATAGCAAGAGGCACGGACCTCCTGCCAAATTTTGATTTCATTTATTGACCCAATACGATTTGTACCCGCCTGTTTTGTGCCTTACCCTGCCCAGTAGAATTATCCGCAACCGGCTGACTGCTTCCCATTCCTTTGCTTTCAATACGGGCTGCAGTAATCCCCTTACTTTCCAGGTAGCTTTTAACGCTATTGGCTCTTTGCTCAGATAAGCTTTGATTGGAAGCGCTATTACCCACATTATCTGTATGCCCATACACTCCCACCTTTAAATTTTCTGCAACTACTGTACTCTTTAGTATTTCATCCAATACGGCATAAGATTCCTTTTTTATAATAGCACTACCGGTTTCAAATTGTATTTGAAATGATTTGGAAGAAACTTTATCCGTAATGGTAGGTGCATAAGTGATCCCAATTGTTTTTCCTTCCATCAATTCAGGGTGATTTACAATAACAGATTGCATGTATGATTTATCAACCATTTTAGCATACTCGGGGTAGGTAGCCATATACTCCGGATACATTTTAGACAGGATGTCTCCAAATGTATTGTAAACAATTTTATACCGGTCAAGCCCATCTTTACCCAGACCAAACATGGTTGCAGCATCCGGCAGATTAAAAGCCATCGAACCGCCAAGTTCTACATCAATTCCCTGCAGGTCTTTTTCTGTAACTCCATTATAATATTTCAACCAGTATGCCCCGTCTTCTTCGTTATACACTTTAGCGCTTACTTTAGCGGCAAATTCTTTTGCATCAGTGTAACTGCGAACCTGGTCGCCACTTTGCGAAAGCGCCATGATCAGGTTCTCAATATCAGTGCGGTGATCGTTGGCGAATTTGCGGATGGTAATGGTAATATTGGGCATCTGCGTAGAGTACTGTTTGGTAGAGGCGATATTGATGAGTCCTCCTTTTTTCTTTGCAACGTTTACATCACCGGGTGTCCATGTGGCAACCGCATCTACTCCAACGGTGGTATCGCTGCTTAGCTTTTTACCATTTTCCACAAAGGCACGCTTCTCTTTGTAACCGGTTATGTACTTATTAGCAGCATCTAAAAAGTCACTCGCTGAAACGAGGTTAACAGCGTTCCTGTCAAAAGTAGTTTCATCGGGATTTACTTTTATACCATTATCCCCCGCCCATTTCAATAATATATTCATATCGCCATCTCTCAGATAACAACTAACGGTTTTGCCGATCGCATTTTTTGGATCCACTTTCCAGTTGGCGGGCCCCATCAATTTATCTTCACCGTAACTCTTTCCCATGGCATAAAATGCCACAGGCTGGTATTCCGCTCCCAATGGTTCCAGCTCCTTACTTAAAGCGCTGAAAAAAGCAGGCATCCCATCGCCCATATAGGATGCAAACACGCCCTCAATAGTTGGATTATTTTTATAATCCGCTGCAAATTTTACAATATCAGCAATTGATTTATTACAATCATCCTGGCGTATGATATTGATCTGCAACTTTGCTTTATCAATTAAGGAACCTTTGGTAGTCAATGCGCCACCATTGGCATACATTAATGGAAACTGGGAGTTCCATGCCATCACTTCCCATTTAATTTTTGTACCGCCATTGGCGCTTGGTTCTTCAGCAGGTAATGGTAACTTACTCGCTGCATTTCCCTGCAACGATGCTTCGGGCACATCGGGCAACACTACCTTTCCTATTTCAGTAGATGTTTTAGCTTCTTTGGGGCGCTTGTCCCACCAAAATGTTTTTGCGGCGAAAAGGCCAGCAAGGAGAATTAAGATGCCTACAACTTTTCCGGAGGTTTTAACTTTAACAGCCATTTTATTTAGAGTTTAATTTAATAAATCTTTGTAATTGTCAGTGTTTACTTTACCAGGTACTACAGGTGCATTGGAAGGTTGCCATTGCTGTACATTTAATTTCAATTCTACATCAGAATCATAAGTTTCCAGCATCTTTAATCCTTCCACTTCAAAAGTGGCATTGTCCAAATCAATGCTTCGCATAAAATCCGTTGAGTAACTGATGGCTTTCTTCATGCTGGCCAATTTGCCTGCAATGTCATCTTTCAAATACTCCATGCTTTGTTCTACCATCAATTTCTTTTCAGGATCACCTTTAAATATCTTCATGGCCGAAGAAAGGGCCCTGTTTCCACTCGTTACTGATTTGTATAAATCCTTTTTTAGCACCAGTTCATTTTTTGCGTCTTCAATCAGGTAGCCACTGTTTTTATACACCTTGGTAAGGTAATCGCCTATTTTTGCAAGGCTGTCCCTGATGGGGGCCAATTGTTTGATATATTCATTGATTCGGGCTACCTGCCTGGTAGCGTTACCTAATTCAGGCATCATGTTATTGTCTTTGGCAGCCTTTGCCCTGGCCAGCATCTGGTTCATTTCCTTTTGCTTTTCATCCAGCTTCAAATCAATTTTCTCTTTTTGAGTATCCACATCTACACTTTGATTGTATAAATTCTCCCGCTGTTTTTCCATATCGGAAATATAATCCTCCGCAATAATAAACGGATCCAGTTCTATCACAAAGCCCACTAATTTTTTCATGAGGATCTCATACAAATAAAAAAAGCTCAACCTCAGTTTTCTGTGTGTAATGCAATATAAAAAAACACCGAGGGATACCAACCCAATACTGAAGTTAAGGGTATTCCATACTATGGTTGAAAGGATGGGGATTACATAATAACCAATCAGTAGCAGTAACCCAATGCCGATGACAACGCCCGACTTGCCGCCCGGCCTGTTCCAGTACGATTTTAATTTGTCCTGCGGTGCCGCAGGAAATACATTTGTTTCCATAATTAATGATTAAAGGTTTGTGTTAATTTTTTGTATATCCCCGGATAACTTGGCCAACATAGCATCACAGGCGATGTTGTATCCATTCTTATTGCTGTTTACTTTTGCTTCTTCGTCGATTACTTCTTTTTTAAGAGCCGTAATTTTTTGTTGATTTTCACTGATCTCCTTTGTTAGTTTTTGTATCAATTCGTTATTAGCATTGTTCTTTTTCTCCAGTTCATCGATAGACAATTTTCGCCCTTCAATTTCGCCCTGCACTTTGCTATTAACTGCGTTCAGAAATTGCAGCTTATCTTTCTCAACAACCTGCAGGTATTTTTCCGCACTGCCAACCAATGCTTCCTTTGTTAATCCCTGTATTTTCAGTGTTGCAAAAACTGCCGTCATGCGAACGTTTTCGTCCGGAACAGCGGCTTCCAATGCTTCCATCATTTTCCAGAACTCATAGTAATCAGGCCCTGGAAGATTGGCGGTATCAAATAATTCCTCGAAATGCTTTTCAAATTTATCAAGGTCATTTTGATTGATATAGCTGGTGGATACCACAGCGGTAGTGCCAGGCACCGGTTTTTTATTTGGTTTTACCTGTAAGGGTAACCCATCATCGCCCCAGGAAGAATTGGTAGGTTTTGGCGCTTCGGGCTCAAATTCTACGAACAAACCCAAAGCCTTTTTAAACATATTAGACATAAAATATAATTTACCTGTTAAATATAAATAATTATACGACTTGCACTGGAAATTAATAGGTTTTAATTGGCCTGCCCCAATTCCTTTTTCTTTGTAATTTCTTCCAGTAATTTCAATCCTAACAATCCGCTGATCGGTCCGTTGGCACCATCGCCTCCACCGCCAATTAAAATGTCAGGCATGATTTTGATATTCTGCGTACCAATTGCTTCCATCACTTTTAATTGAGTAAAGTTGGCACCACCCATTGCTTCTACAGAAAGTCTATAAGATTCTGCATTTGATATACCAATCGCAAGTATTTTACCTGCTTCTGCATTACCGGTTAAAGTAATTTGTTCCGCATTGGCACTTGCCAGTAATTCAATCTGTTCAGCATTGGCCTTTGCCAGTACCCGAATTCTTTCCGCATCGCCATTGGCCAGCAACCGCAACCTGTCTGCCTCTGCAGTAGATTGTAACCGTACACTATTGGCTTCACCGGTTGCTTTTTTTACTGAGGCATCTGCAATGCGTTCTGCAATCAACACACCCTGATCAGCCTTTACGATTTCCTTTTGTATATCAGCAATAGCAGTTTCCTTTTCCAATGTCTGTCTCGTTTCCTGCGCCTTCATTTCTGTTTCATAGGTCACTTTTTGTTCCTCTGCTATTTTACGGTCGGTCAAAGTTTTCATCAAACTTTCAGGAGGGACAATATCACCAATTAAGGTATCTACCCCGTTTACATTATATTGGTCCAGCACTCTGCCTATATGCATGCGGGCTGATTCCTGCCGCTCTTTACGGGTACCGAGGAACGCAATCACATCACTATCCTGTGCACTGTTACGGAAATAGTTACCAATGGTTGGCTCCAACACCTGGCTCACCAGGTTGTTCATATTGCCAAACCGGGCTATTACTTTCGGCGCCTCCGTGGTTGGAATATGTATGATCTGCGACACATCGAGATTAAAAGGGAAACCATCCTTACTACGCACCGTAATGGTTGATAAATGTTTGTCCAGCTGATGGCTCTCACTTCTTGCATTGGCCCAGTTTAATACCAGGTTGGTGGTAGGTACCAGTTCAACCTTCATAATAAAAGGGTTGATGGGGTATTTACCCGGGCCCAGCGGTTCCGCCCACACCCCTTTACTGCCCTTGCCTACAATATTGCCATGTTTAAATTCTATACCACTTAAGTCAACACCCTCGGTACCCACATAACTTATTACTACGCCCACATGGCCTATGGCAATTTCAGTCATGTTTACCATTTCTACTTTTGTAAACCACGGGTTCAAAAAATAGGTACCTGCCAGGATCACCTGTTCCTGCAGCCCTTTGTAGCCACCATTATTCATGAATATGTCAACGTCCTGGAATTTATTATGGCCTTCTATAATCTTACCGGCAATCTGCCCCTCTTCCAATGGTTTACCTTCCTGGGTGGTTACCACGCCTACGGCATTATCCGGTATGCTCGTCATTTCGGTCATTTCAACACTGAATAAAAAAGTATTGATACGATAGGAACCGGGAGCTATGATGGCTGTTTGCCTTCCCTTGCGTCCTCCATTTTTCAAGAAAGCTACAGCATCCTGGAAGCTGTCGCATGCTACCTTTCGGCCAAGAATGGAACCGGTTTCCAGTTCGGCGCCATCTTTAGCCAGTATTAAACCAAGCTGACCGGTTGGAATAATGGTGAACGGCTGAAAGGTAATGTCATACTGCCATATCCATTTACCGAAGTATAAACCGGGAGGCAATGTCTGCGCCTGGAAGCCGGCTTCACCTTCTGAAGCAACGATTCGTCCTTCGGGTAATTGCTGGTTCCCAAAAAGTACAAATTTTTTAGTCACCAGGCCAATCCTGTCTTCCGGCACTATTACAACACCAAAGAATACCCGAAGTATAACTTTGTATAAAATAAGGACTAATAAAGGGATGCCAATGATCAATCCCCATCTAATGAGTTCTTGCGATTCCATGTTAATTGTAGGTTTAGGTTGTGAAATGTATTCTATTAGTACGACAATCCTTTAAAATATTGCCGATAATTTTATTAAATGGACAGAGTTGATACGACACCTTTGCGTCAGGCGGGCACTGGCTACCTTGTAAGATACCCTTGTGAGCAAACTGATTACTCTGTATTTAACAAGTTGCTGTTGACCAGGCTTTACGCTATAAGTGAATGCCTATTAACCATTGCCTTTTACCGTCTGTCGGGAGGAGGAGTGTTGAAGTTGGTGAGGATAAAACCGCTTAAGAAGAAAACTACCTTTTTGGTATGACGTTTCATTTTATTTGTTATTGCGACGTAAAGATTGTGCAATTTTAACAAACCCTAAAGCTGAATCGTGATGAATGGTAACCAGCAGCATAAAGTGAACTGATTATTGTAAAGCATTCTTTACAACCGGTACCAGCCCATTCGCCCATAGATTATATTGGAAGCCGGAAGGATGCAACTCATCACTCGCTATCAGGGTAGGATCATTTGCCACGAGCCTTGAAAAACCGGTTATGTCTAAATAGTGCACACCCTTTTGGGCAGCAATGTTTTTGTTGATCAGATTGAATGAATCAATTTCGAGCGCTATCTGTGGTTTATTGCTACCCGATGCAAAGGGGGTTACACTGTAATCAGGAATGGATAAAACAATTACATGATTTTTGTTGTTACCTGCATATTGAATTGCTTTTAAAAGCAAGGTTGAAAACTGATCTGCATATTCCTGTTGCGATCTTTGCTGGTACTGATTATTAACGCCAATTAATAAAGTTACGATATCATAGGAAGGTTTTAAAGGAGCCGTAACATTGATTGAATTTAGCAGGTTAGCCGTTGTCCAGCCGGTTTGGGCTATGATTTCAGGATCGCTGAACTTGATTCCCTGTGTGGTTAAATATTTTGCTGCCTGTACAGGAAACCTGTCTGATACAGGAACGGATTGGCCAATGGTGTAAGAATCGCCCAAAGCAAGGTAAGTTTTGCCTGTATTGGTATCAACCGGAATTACTGGTGTTACAGGTACGGTTGGGGAATAAATTTTACCACTTTCCTTTTTACAGGATGTTGCCAGGTATAGAAATAAAAATGGTATAAATAAGAATCTGATCATAACTATAACTACGTTTACGGCAACGATCCAGTTTGCTAAAAAAGATATATTTATCAGCTAATATAAAAAGACTACCCCTTTTTAAAAAGAGGTAATCTTTTAAATGAGACCAAAGGCAGTAGGCATTTGTGTTGCTGTTTGATAAGTATAGTTCACAACTTGATGGAGCCGACTATTCATTTGCCTTTAGATTAAACCGTACATTAAATGATATCGAAAAGCATTGCACGCAACTACCGAAGATTGATATTTTTAGTTGCCCTTATATCTGCTGATGAACTTCCCGCCATAATTGTAAAACTTCCGGCTTCCAGCACCCACCGGCCTTTTATATCATCGTAATACTGAAAAGCATCTTTCCCCAGCGTAATGGTTATCTTTTTGCTTTCACCGGGTTTTAAAAATACTTTCTCAAAACCTTTCATTTCTTTCTCCGGCCTTCTCAAAGTGCTCACATCATCCTTTACGTAAACCTGCACCACTTCGGCACCTGCCAACTTACCAGAATTGGTAATGGTAAGCGTTACCGTAGCTGATTGGTTACCTGTTAACACGTTCATATTGGAATATGCAAAACTGGTATAAGAAAGACCGTGGCCAAATGCAAATTGCGGAGCCACTTTATAAGTATCAAAGTAACGATAGCCTACAAAAATGTCATCTTTATAATGAACCGTTGTGCCATCACCGGGATATTCACCGATTACATGAGCCGGGCTTTCAGTCAACATTTTTGGAAAAGTCATCGGCAACCTGCCTGAAGGATTTATTTCGCCAAATAAAATTTCAGCCAGTGCATTACCGCCTTCACTTCCGGGGTACCAGTCCTGTACAATAGCAGGTACATTACCTATCCATTTCGTCATGTCAATTGCACCCCCGCCCATCAGCACAACAACGGTTTTGGGGTTAGCTTTTACAACGGCTGTTATTAATTCATTTTGTCCAAAGGGCATGTTCATATCCGGCTTATCTGTATCTTCAGCATCATACGCATTATCACTCCATTTGGTAAAATCATATCCATGTGCCCATCCCCCTACAATTATGGCTACATCCGCATTCTTCGCTGCTTCCACTGCTTCATTAATTAACTGCTGGTTAGCTTTGGCTCCCCTTTCTACTTTATAACCTTCCGCATACGTGATATTGAATCTGCCACCGCTAACATTACTCAACCCTTCCTTTGGTGTCACTTCATAACGGGTCCGCACCTGCGAACTGCCACCACCCAATGATTGAAGTTTGGTTGCATTGGCTCCTATTAATGCCACAGATTTGATCGTATTTTTATTAAATGGAAGAATACTATTGCTATTTTTCAACAGTACGATTCCTTCCTCTGCTACTTTTTTTGCAGTTGCAAAATGTGCTTTGGTGCTAAAAGATCCGGCGGGCCTTTTATCGAACATGTGTATTTTGTGCATTACATACAATATTCGTATTACTTTTTCGTCAATCAGTTTTTCATCAATTACCCCGGTTTTTACCAACGCAATCACCGTGTCACCCAAAAAGAATTTGTTGTAGGCCTTTTTATCCAAATCAGTCCCCATCTCAAGGTCGGTCCCATACCAAAGTGCTTCCATCGTATTGTGGACAGCGCCCCAATCGCTCATCAGCAATCCTTTGAAATCAAACTCGCCTTTTAAAATTTTATTTACCAGGTAATCGTTTTCTGTACACCATTGTCCCCTGAATTTATTGTATGCCCCCATTGCAGTATACACACCCGCTTCCTGCACAGCCGCTTTAAAACCGGGAAGATAAATTTCCCGCAAAGCCCGGTCGCTCATCAAAACGTTGATGCTTCCCCGTAATATCTCCTGGTTGTTGGCAAGGAAATGTTTTACACAGGCCGCTACTCCCTGGTCCTGTACACCCTTTATATAACCTACCGCCATCCTCGAAACCCAATAGGGGTCCTCACTCTGGTACTCAAAGTTTCTTCCGTTTAATGGCGTGCGGATAATATTGATACCAGGGCCAAGAATAATGTCTTTACCGCGGGCATTGGCTTCGCTGCCCAACACAGCGCTATACTCATACCCAAGTTTTGTGTTCCAGGTACTGGCCAGGCAAACACCAGTTGGCAGGTAGGTACCGCTATCAAATACATGATCGTTATCGGTACTCCAGTCGCGGCCATGCTCCATCCTTACACCATGAGGGCCATCGCTCATCGTGAGCTCTGGTATGCCCAACCGCTTTACACCTGCGGATGTAAACGATGAATTGCCGTGGATCATTCCTACCTTTTCTTCCAGCGTCATTTGTTTTATTTGAGCCGCTATTTTTTTGATAGATGACAACATCAGGCAGCACAGTTTGTGCCGTTACATTGATTGTAATAAAACAGAATGTCAATACTGACAAAAAACTGTTTTAGTCTTTATTTGTTTCATATTTGATTGTTGATTTAATTAACATTGAAGCAGGTATTTAAATATGTACAAGCTATTCCCATAACTAATGGGGCTTTAACAGAAGCTACACTGGATGTGAAGAGTAAGCGATCTTGATTGTTTCCGTAAAACGTTATAGCACTATCATTAACAGGACGTACAGTTATGGAGAAAAGAAGAAATACTATCACGGTATCCGTTTGATTGAATCAGGAAATGCAAAATTATGCCTTAAAAAAAGGATCGAGGGTATTAGTTTGTAAAATAACAGGTATTTATTTGTTAAGTGACTGGATAAATAAGCTGGAGCAGGGTTAAAATATCTTTGTTTCCTTCAAGTACTTTTAAGTTTCATGATATGGCCCTGGCAATAAAAAACCCGGAGCAAAACTATGTTTGGTCCGGGGTAAAGTCTGTTAAACTTATTTACTTAAAAAGTGCCGTATGAGCTACTTGTACAATATCTGGTAATATTCATCAGCCATCCTGTTACTTTCAAACTGAACCTGTACATCGTTCATACCATTTTTCATAATATCTCTCCAGGTTTCTTTATTATCGTAATAAAGTGGCAGAATTTCCTTTTCCAAAATTTCATACAACTGATTAAGGTCATATTCATCCTGTTCCTGCACATGTATGTTTTCGTAATCAATTGGCGGTACTACAAATCCATTGTTGCCATTGTTAATAAATTCGCAAATCCAGCCATCATTGGTACTCAAATTAACTGCTCCGTTCATTGCAGCCGTCATGCCACTTGTACCACTGGCTTCTCTTGGAACCCTGGGATTATTCAGCCATACATCAGCAGCTTGTTTTAAGCGTTTGCTTAACGAAAGTTCGTATCCAACACATACTGCCACATTCTTATATTGCTTACTTAAATGTACCAGGTGATTAAAGTCGTTGATTGCCGGGTAATCTAATGGATAAGGCTTTCCTCCCCAGATAATTTGCACCGGGTATTTAGTATTGTTTAATAATGCTTCAAACCGTTTGTGATCTCTCGTTAATAACTCTGCCCTTTTGTATCCTGCAAAGCGGCGTGCCCATACAATTGTCAACACATCAGGATCCATTAATTTTCCGGTTTGGTCAGCCACCAGGTCCATCGCCCTTTTCTTTAAAAACCTTTTACGGTCGTCAAACCAAACATCATTGCCGTCTACTTTGGCTTTATACAATTGCTTATCTGCCCAGTAACGCCAGTTTTGTGCATTGGTAATGGCCTTAATTTCGCAAATATCAGGATACTTACCCCACATCTTCCTGCTAACTTCACCATGCAACTGGGATACTCCATTCGCCAGTTTTGCAAAACGCAGTGCGGCCAGTGAATGATTGAAGAGATCATCTGTAATTCCGGTTAGGCGCCTCACTTCTTCAAGTGGCGTACCACAGAAATAGCTCATCTTCTGACACAAATAAATATCGTGCTTTTCATTACCAGCTTCTTCCGGTGTATGTGTGGTAAACACCAGGCGTTTCCTCACATCTTCCACATTTCCGAATTTCCTATAAAGATAAAATGCCGCACTAAGTCCATGCGCCTCATTTAAATGATATAATTCCGGGTTGAAATTTATTTCGTCCATTAATTTAGCCCCGCCTACGCCCAACAAAATAAACTGGGCTACCTTGGTGGCAACGTTGCCATCGTACAAACGGTGAGTAATGGTTTGTGTTACATAATCATTTTCCGGTAAATCAGTACTTAATAAAAACATCGGTGCACTGTTGAAAGTATCGGGATTAAGATACCAGGCTTTCACCCAAATTGGATGGTCGTGAATATTAATCTGAAACTTGATACCGGTATCCTCCAAAAAATTATAGATTTTCTCATTCCATTGCACCTGCAGGGTTTGATCTGCGTTACGTGCCTGGTCGTAATAACCATATTTCCATAAAATGCCAATTCCAACCAGATTTTGCTTTAACTCATACGCACTGCGCATGTGTGAACCAGATAAAAACCCAAGCCCTCCGCTATATATTTTTAAAGGCTGATGAACTGCGAATTCCATTGAAAAATAGGCGACACGTTTACTGTAATTTTCGTTTACAGCATAGGGAACTTTGAAATTACTAAAACTCATAAAAATGATAAATTTAAATTGGAGTGCAATATAAAGGGAAATTTTCAGGAAAAAAGCTGAATAGCCATATATATTGTGTCATGCATACGCAATAGAACAATGAGCAGTTATATCAGGGATTTAGAAAATTATCCTTCAAAATATTCATTACATTTGAAATAGGCGTTTGTATTTAAACGAAAATTTAAATTTATTATTATGATAAAGGTTTTAGGAATTCCCTTCGATTCAAATTCTTCATTTTTAAAAGGTCCTGCACATGCGCCTACAAGAATAGGCTTAATGGAAAATGAGGGGTCAACCAATGCCTATTCAGAAAACGGCAAAGAAATTATGAAAGGAAAAAATTATGAAGACCTGGGGGATATTGCTTTTAAAGGCGCTAGTTCGGCCGATGCTTTTAACATCATTAAGGCGTCAATAGCCATGCAGCTTTTAGAACCGGTAAAGGTTTTTTGTTACGGGGGAGACCATTCTGTTTCGTATCCTGTAATTGATGCTTTCAGTGAAAAATTTACAAACCTGCATGTGCTTCACTTAGATGCCCATGCAGATTTATATGAAAATTTTTATGATAACCCATATTCACATGCATCGCCATTTGCAAGGCTGCTGGAAAAAGGAAAAATCAAATCTTTAACACAGGTTGGTATACGCACTTTAAACAGGCATCAACGTGACCAGGCAAATAAATACGGTGTAAATATAATCGAGATGAAAAAATTTAGTTTCGATTTTTTAAAAACCCTGCAGTCGCCTCTATATGTTTCTTTGGATATTGATGTATTGGATCCTGCCTTTGCCCCCGGTGTATCCCATCATGAACCAGGCGGATTAAGTACCAGGGAATTGATTTCCATCATACAAAATATAGGAGTAGAAATTGTGGGTGCAGACCTGGTGGAATATAACCCAATCAGGGATATCAATAATATGACCGCAATGGTTTGTTATAAACTTTTTAAAGAACTGATTGCCAAAATGGGGGATTAGCGACCCCGTTTCGATTGAGCCGGGAGTTATTGGAAGCGTATGCAAAGCAGCAGATTTTTTATAATAAACCAACAGCAATAGTTGCAGTTACTCCTTTAAAATAAACAAGCTGATTTGTTGATGAAACTAACCGTAGATTTCATTCAGTGCAACTTGCCAACTATGCTTTTTACTTCTCCCGCGCAACAAAGACGGCTACCATACCACTCAAATTTGGAAAAACCGGCTTTATTTTTTAGGTTTGGCTAAATTTTAATTTAGTCAATATGAACTTCTCGGTTTCAGAAGAAAACTATATCAAAAGTATTTATCACCTTCAGCAACAGGCGGATACCGTTACCACCAACTCCCTCGCAAATGAATTACAGACGAGACCGGCATCTGTATCAGACATGCTTAAGAAACTGCAATTAAAAAAATTACTCGAATACGAAAAATACAAAGGCTTCCGGTTGAATGCAACCGGCAATAAAGTGGCATTGAATATTGTAAGACGGCATAGGCTATGGGAATATTTTTTAGTAACCAAATTGGGCTTTGAGTGGGACAAAGTGCATGCCATCGCGGAGGAGCTGGAGCATGTTAGCAGTAAGGAACTGATTCAAAAACTGGATAATTTCCTCAATTATCCCACCGCAGATCCGCATGGCGACCCCATTCCTGACATGCATGGTAATATCCCTTTAATTAAACAGGTGAGCATAGCCGAAGTTGCCGAAAATAAAGAGGTGATTGTAAGCTCCGTAGGCAATCAATCGCAGGAAATGCTGGAACTGTTAAAGCACTATCATATAGGAATTGGAACATCCCTGAAAGTTAACAAGCGTTTAAGTTTTGACGGATCCGTGGAGATAAAAGTATTCAAACATGCAGCCTGCATCATTAGCGAACAGGTAGCAAAAAATATATTTGTGCATCATGATTAAATATTCAAATACCGATACCTCATTAAGCGAGGTACATCAAAGCATTGATACAACCGGTAAAAAAAGAGGGTGGAGAAGAATATTTTCTTTTCTTGGTCCTGCTTACCTTGTAAGCGTTGGCTATATGGACCCGGGTAATTGGGCCACCGATCTTGCAGGTGGCAGTAAATTTGGTTACAGTTTAATATGGGTACTCTTAATGAGCAACCTGATGGCTTTGTTATTGCAGGGACTTTCTGCAAGGCTGGGTATTGTACGGGGCCGCGACCTGGCGCAGGCCAACAGGGAAGCATATCCCAAATATGTAAATTTCGCATTGTATCTTTTGGCAGAAATTGCAATTGCCGCATGTGATCTTGCCGAAGTATTGGGTATGGCAATCGGCATTCAATTACTAACGGGATTACCGTTGATATGGGGCGTATCCATAACGATATTAGACACCTTTCTTTTATTATACCTGCAAAAAATGGGTATGCGAAAAATGGAAGCCTTTATTATTACTCTGGTAGCCGTAGTGGCCATTTCATTTTTAATAGAGATCATTTTCGCCAGGCCTGATTTGGCTGAAATAGCATTTGGCTTTATCCCCACTCCATTATCTGATGAAGCATTGTATATAGGAATTGGAATCATAGGCGCTACCGTAATGCCGCATAACTTATACCTCCATTCGGCGCTTGTACAAACCAGGAAAATTGAAAGAACAGATTTCGGAATAAAACAGGCATTAAAATTTAATAGGATAGACACTACCATCGCCCTCAACCTGGCTTTTTTCGTAAACGCCGCCATTTTAGTTTTAGCTGCTACGGTATTTTTTAAAACAGGTAATTCGCATGTTGCTGAAATAAAAGAAGCCCATCGGTTGTTGCCTTCTTTTTTAGGGGATTTAGCACCCAAACTTTTCGCCATCGCATTAATCGCAGCAGGGCAAAGCAGCACTATAACCGGTACTTTAGCGGGACAAATAATAATGGAAGGCTACTTAAGTTTACGGATCAATCCGTGGGTTAGGCGGCTAATCACCAGGTTGCTGGCCATTATACCGGCCTTAGTGGTCATCATTATTTACGGAGAAGAAAAGATAAATGACCTGCTGGTGTTAAGCCAGGTGATTTTGAGTTTGCAATTGGGCTTTGCCATCATTCCATTGATTCATTTTGTAAGCGATAAAAAAACAATGGGTAATTTCGTAATTACTCCAATTACAAAAATTTTAGCATGGGTTATAGCAGGCATACTGGTTTTACTAAACTTAAAAATGCTCATCAATGAAGCAGCAGGCCTGTTTATGGCAGATGCTATTTTACCGAAGATTTATTTATCGCTATTGGGCTTTTTATTCTTTGCGTTACTTTTTTACATCCTGTTCTTCCCAATAATAAATAAGATGAAAAAAACCGGTTCCATACAAATTCACCCGGATATAAATAGTACTATTAACCTGGTGATACCTGAATTTAAAACGATTGCCATCGCTTTGGATTTTAGTGAAAATGATCAAAAATTAATAGCATTTGCAATCGGGCAGGGGAAAGAAACAACAAATTACCTATTGATACATGTTGTGGAAAGCGCCTCTGCAAAACTGCTGGGGAAAGACAGTGATGATTATGAAACGAGAAGAGATAAAGAAAGAATGGAATGGTACGTATCCCAGTTGCAACTACGGGGCCTGGATGTAACCGGACATATTGGCTTTAGAAACAGGGCGAAAGAAATAGTGCGCATTGCCAAAGATGAAAAAGCAGATATGCTGGTAGCCGGCGCCCATGGACATACGGGATTAAAAGATCTCATTTATGGAGAAACAGTCAATTCAGTAAGGCATGAATTAAATATTCCCGTACTGATTGTAAACGTATATACATAACAGGATCCGAAATCAAACGGGTAAAATAAAATACAGTAAAATTGTAAATGAAAATATTCGTTTTACAATCATAATTATTCATGAATATTCGCAGCTATTCTTTAACAACGATGGTTAGCTGATTGTTAATTTTTTCATCCCATTCCGATTGCTTTTCGGGAATCCTGCTATGGCTGGATTCGGCATCGTACTGATTTTGCATCTTGCTCATAGCCGCCGCTGTTTCATTATATACTTTTTCAATAACCGCTGTATAGTTTGCATTGGTAAAGTTGGCTTGCTGTAGCTTCTGCATAAATAACTGGCTATGGATATAGGCAATATCAAAATGCTTTTGCTCGTGGTTTAAAATATACGCATTTTTATTTCCTGGTTTTACCCATGAATCTTTTTTGGAGAAATTGCAACTAACATTGATCACCAGTTGCGAACCACGTTCATCCCGCCGGAATGCCAGTTTAATACCAAAGCCTGCATTGGTTAATGCCGCTGCATCGCTACCTTCCACAGGCTTTCCCTTAAAATCATCCCACCCAAGCATCCGACCCGGTTTGTAAGAAATTTCGTTATTACCTGGCGTGCCATTGTTAGAATCGTAATTCACTGCAACATTTAATTTTTGCGCATTCAATGCCAAAGAAGACAGAAAGATAACAGTAATAAAGAAAGATGCTTTTATCATAGTAGTGAAACCTGCAATGCTACACAATTATTGCGGGCAAGCAGTTTTTCTTTACAAAATTAGGTTTCCGTTAACAGGCTTAAATGGTTTCAGTTTTCGGCTTGCTGTTATAACAATTTTTAAACTTCAGTATACATGTATTATTAAATCCAAACATGAGGGATTGAAGATTTGGACAAATCAGCATTTTGTTTAGAGGATCAATAGTTTTCTATTGCACTTTACTATTTTTCAACATAGTTCAAATCTTTGCCAAACGTTTCTTCCGTAAACCATGCTGCCACCAAACTAATCCCCATCACTATGGCACCCGTTATCCATCCTGCGGTCAAATAATTCCCTGTTACTGATTGTAACCCTTTAAACAATAGTAGTATTAAAGGTAAAGCCCCCCTCACCATGTTGGGGACAGTAGTAGCCGCTGTTGCCCGCAAATTTGTACCAAACTGTTCGGCCGCCATCGTTACAAAAATTGCCCAAAAACCGGTGCTGAATCCCAGCGCTGCACAAATCACATACATACCGGCAGCAGTGCCGCTTTGCAGTGTAAAATAAAAAATAATGGAAATGATGGTGAGAAAATAAAATATGAAGAGCGTCTTTTTCCTGCTTCGCAGCCAATGGCTTACAAAGCCAACTATTACATCTGCAACCGCAATGGCAACATAGGCAAACATGGTGGATTTTTTTGGTAATACTTCTTCAGAAAATCCAAAGGCCAACGCAAAATCGTTAGAGAAAGCCACCAGTATTCCAATGACATACCAGGTTGGAAGCCCAATTAAAATAGCCAGCATATACTTTTTGAAGCGGATCTTATTTGTGAAGAACATGAAGAAATTGCCTCGTTGTACATTTGTTTGTTTCAGCTTATTAAACATTCCACTTTCAAATACGGATATACGCAACAACAGCAGGCAAAATCCAAGTCCGCCACCAATGAAATAACAGATACGCCAGTTGAAGTTCTGAGAAATAAAATAAGCAACCACTGCACCAGTTAAGCCAATTCCCGCAACCAGTGAAGTACTCAATCCTCTTTTCTCCTTACTGACCAGTTCAGACACCAGCGTAATACCTGCACCCAGTTCACCGGCCAAACCAATGCCGGCAAAAAATCTCGTTAGTGCATACTGATTAGGTGTTTGTACAAAACCATTTACAATATTGGCAATGGAGTATAAAATAATCGATCCAAACAATACGCTCAACCTGCCCTTTTTATCGCCCATTACTCCCCAAATAATCCCTCCCACCAAAAGGCCAATCATCTGTATACTTATTATAAATTCCCCTTCCGATTTTACCAGGGCAGGTGTAAGCCCCATATCCCGTAAACTTTCTACCCTTACTATCTGGAATAAGAGCAGGTCATAAATATCTACAAAATAGCCCAGTGCAGCCACTAAAACAGTGATGTTAAAAATAGAAGCAGATCGTTGTTGCATAAAAAATTAAGCGGCTGTATGTTGTTTGCTTTTTTTGCCGGAGATAAGCTTTATAATAATGGGCAAAGTGCTTATTAAAATGATACCGATCACTATCAGTTCGAGGTGAGTTTTAAGGTTGAAGCCAAATTGGCTAAGTATCCATTGTTGCAGAAAATGACCGGCCAAAATCATACTTGCTACCCAGGCGATGCAACCAACCACATTGAAAAATGCAAATTTTGATTTTGGCATTTGTACAATACCGGAAACGATAGGTGCAAATGTGCGGATGATGGGTATGAACCTTGCAATTACAATAGCGCCTCCCCCATGCTTGTCGTAAAACTCTTTGGCCTGGTATAAATATTTTTGTTTGAATAACAAATTGTCTTTCCACTGAAACATGGCCGGACCTATTTTTTTTCCGAACAAATACCCCGTAGTGTTACCCAGTATACCGGCAATCGTTACCAATACAATAATCACCAGCAGATCAAGAAAATCATTTTGAACTGTTCCCATACCTACCAGTTTTAAAAACTCATGCCCTAAATTTTTGGAATAAATACCTGCCACAAACAGCAGGCTGTCGCCCGGTAAAAAAAAACCTGCAAACAATCCTGTTTCCGCGAAAATAATAAATAGCAACAACCATAAGCCTCCGTAAATAATATAGAACATGGGGTTGATCAACTCCTTCCAGGAAAAATTTTTATGCATAGTGATTGTACTTCCATCGGTTAGCGCCGAAACTGATACCGTTACTTCCCGGTAGTTTTCAGCTTTGAACAGAACGGAATCCAGCGATTGAATATCTACATTACAGGTACCATCAGACGTTAAAGATAATTCAGTCAATTTACCGCCATCAGTAATTGACAACTTTTCTACGGGTACTTCGTATTGATCTATAATTTTTAATTGTACGGGCTTCGCATTTAGCAAAACAGGTAGTGAAATCAGCAGAAAGAAAAAGCAAAAACCAAGTGTTAATTTTTTCATGAAATTTAGTTAGTTATTGACTATTTGTTCTTTGAGTTATTTTTTAAATCCTGTATTTTTTTATCCGCACTTTATTTGGAGTAATGGTGACAAAATTTCCTTTTAGCGTCTCAAAAGTTTGTGTTGATAGAAAATTCAAAACTTCTGAAATTACCAAATCCCTCTCAGTATTGAGAAACCTTAAAAAAATGACACCTGTAATTGCTAGCTTTTGTTCAAATATCAGGTTACCAAAGTCCTTGTCTTCCGTAATTATTATTCTCGGTGGTTGAAGGGATAATTTAGAAACAGCGATGTCACTTATTCCCCTGCACGATTCAAAAACCGAAAACACTTCATAACCATTTTTACGTAAAGCTTCAATGAGCCCCCTGAAAATATTTTCATCAGTTAATATCACAATGGCAATTCAAAAACATGCTCATTAATCATAATAGCTCTTGCATAATCCACACAAGCATAAATTCCTTCCGCATTCAGATGTGGGTAATCTTCTAAAAGTTGTTGAATAGTGGCTCCTTCGCTTATTTTTTTTAGTATCAACTCCACTGTAATCCTTGTTCCTTTTATACAAGGTTTACCCATCATCACCTCTTTGTTCCTTGTTATCCAACCTTCATGTATCACTTTCATACTAACAATTTTATTAAACCTTAAAATTAATTCTTTTCTCCATCTCCCAGTTCACCCTCCCATTTACTTACTACCGCTGTTGCTATACTATTACCAACCACATTGGTTGCACTTCTGCCCATATCAAGCAAAGGGTCTATTCCCAAAAGTAAGGCGATGCCCGCTTCCGGAATGTTAAAAGTTGCTAAGGTGCCTGCTATAACAACCAGCGATGCTCGTGGTACACCTGCTATCCCTTTACTGGTGAGCATCAGTACCAGCAACATGGTTAACTGCGTTGGCAAAGGAATCTGCATACCATAGCTTTGTGCTATGAACAGAGATGCAAAAGTCATGTACATCATACTGCCATCCAGGTTAAAAGAATAACCCAATGGTAATACAAAGCTCACTATCTTATCCTTGCATCCAAACCTTTCGAGTTCGAGCATCGTTTTAGGAAATGCAGCTTCACTACTTGATGTACTAAAGGCAAGCAGAATTGGTTCCTTCATTCTTTTAATTAAAGTCACTATCCGCCTGCCAACAAACAAAGTACCGGCCACTATTAAAACTATCCACAATACCAATAACCCAAAATAAAATTCGCCGATAAAAATGGAATAGGTTTTTAATATCCCAAGTCCCTGCTTTGCGATAATGGCCGACATGGCTCCAAAAACAGCCAACGGTGCAAAATTCATTACATACCCCGTTACTTTCAAAATGATATGTGCCATTACATCCATGGCATGCACCACCGGTTTTGCAAAATCGCCAATTGCTGCTGCTGCTACTCCAAAAAACAATGCAAATACCACAATTTGCAGTATCTCATTTTTAGCCATGGCATCAATTACACTAGCCGGGAAAACATGGTAGAAAAAATCCTTGATGGTGAGTGCCGCTTTATCAATACCCGTGCTGGTACTGCTATCAGGAAGCGTAAGCTGCATGGCAACACCTGGTTGAAAAACATTGACCAGTACCATACCCAATAATAAACTCATGAGGGAGGCAGATATAAACCACAATAAGGTTTTACCCCCAATTCGTCCCACCGCATTGATATCACCCAGTTTAGCAACCCCCACCACCAATGTTGTAAACACCAGTGGCGCTACAATCATTTTAATAAGCCGCAGAAAAATATCAGCCAGTATGGTAAACCAGTCTAATTTTTTATCCCTGGCTTTTAAATTATCATTTTTCTGAACTCCAATTAAAGTGCGTTGTTCTTGCAACGCTTTATAAGCAACATTTCCGGTATCTGAAAGCATTCCTACTTGAATGTTAATTGCCTTTAGTGAATCTGAAAGCAGCCTGATGCCGGTAATAGAACCAGTAGGGGAATTACTATCCAGCAACCCGTTTTCCAGCTTATTTTTTTGAAGTGTAATACTCTTTTGAAGTGTTAGTAAATTATTAAAAGCCACGCTGTCTTCAATCAATTCATAGGGCTTCATTTTATCATTTAAAATTTTGGACTGCACTTCTGAATTAGCTATTTTGGCATTCTCTGTACCTACGTAAAATTTATTAAGAATAAAGCCAGCGATAATACCCGCCACAAGAGCAATACCAATATATAAGGTGAGGCGATTGGGCTTATTCGGTTTTATTTCCATATATGACAATTAGTTTCGCAATATAATATTTAATACTTGTTATAGCGCCGTTGCTATAAAAAAACACTCGCGGTTACTTATTTAAAAATTTATTGCTTATTTTTCCATTCCGATGATCATCGGAACATTATTTACTAAAACCAATACACTGTATGAGTTTATTTGCAAAAAAACCAATGAATGATTTGTTGGAAGAAGCAGGGGAATCAGGAATAGGGCTGAAAAGGACATTAAGTGCCGGATCTTTAGTAGCACTGGGCATAGGTGCCATCATCGGTGCAGGGCTTTTTGTTCGTACTGCTGCAGCGGCAGCTCAAAATGCAGGCCCTTCCGTAACACTTGGTTTTATTGTAGCTGCTGTTGGTTGCGCACTTGCAGGATTATGCTATGCTGAACTTTCTTCCTCCATACCCATATCGGGAAGTGCTTATACTTATACCTACGCAACCATGGGTGAACTACTGGCATGGGTAATTGGCTGGGACCTCGTTTTGGAATATGCTGTAGGGGCAGCAACAGTAGGCATTGCATGGAGTGAATACCTGAATAATTTATTCGTAAATGTGTTGCATTGGAAAGCCATTGGCTACGCATGGTGCCACTCCCCTTTTGAGATTTCCGCAGTAACCGGCGAACATGGTATTATCAATATCCCTGCCCTTGGAATTGTAACACTACTAAGTTTATTATTAATAAAAGGTACACAGGAATCCGCATTTGTAAATGGCATTATCGTAATCACAAAGGTTGCTATAGTAATTATGATTATTATATTGGGTTGGAATTTCATTACTCCTTCCAACCATGTTCCATACATTCCCGAAACATCTGTTTATACTGATCACCAGGGAATAGATCATAGCTTTGGAGGCATTATGGGAATTTTGGGTGCAGCCGGCGTAGTGTTCTTCGCCTTTATTGGTTTTGATGCAGTAAGCACTGCGGCACAGGAAACAAAAAATCCCAAAAAAGCAATGCCTATTGGAATTTTAGGTTCCCTCGCTGTTTGTACCGTATTATATATTTTGTTTGCGCACGTTTTAACAGGGTTGGCCCCGGTTGAATTTTTTAGAACAACCGGAAAAGAAGCTTCCGTTGTAGTTGCGATTGATAAATTCATGCCAGGCTATGAATGGTTAGGTAAGTTGGTTACAATTGCGATACTCGCAGGTTTTTCATCGGTAATACTGGTGATGCTACTTGGACAAAGCCGTGTATTTTATAGCATGAGCAGGGATGGGTTATTACCAAAAGTGTTTAGTGAAGTACATACAAAATATAAAACTCCCTACAAAGCCAACCTGATCATTCTTGTTTTGGTGGGTCTGTTTGCCGCATTTGTGCCTGGCGATATTGTGGGCGACATGACAAGTATCGGAACTTTATTCGCATTTATACTGGTTTGTGCAGCTGTAATTATTTTAAGAAAAACCGAACCTGGTCTTCCAAGACAATTTAAAACCCCTTTTGTTCCACTGGTACCCATCCTTGGTATCCTTGTTTGTACCGCCATGATATTTGGTTTGGGCTGGACAAACTGGCTAAGGCTATTTGGCTGGCTGGCAATTGGCTTTATCATTTATTTTGCTTACAGTGTAAAGCATAGTAAACTTCGAAATAAGAATAAGTAATCACATGGTTTATATCCATAAAAAATCCCGGTATTACGCCGGGATTTTTTATAGATACAAGGTAAGGTTGTGAAATAATGTTAGATTTTTTACTGGTGAATTTAATTAGTAAGAGGTCGGGCATGCAGCGTGGGATTAAGGCAAACGGTTAGAATGAGTGTCACAATCTTTCCATGCTCATACATTTTTTCTTTAAAGAATTAATATTCCTGACTATAACCGAAAGTAAAAAACAGTGCCGCACCAATACCGATGAACGATCAAAAAAAACATACCGATGAAACAGAATGAATACCTCCGGTTTGGCAATCATGTTTGTTGAACCTGTTAACTAAATTTTAATTATAGCCGAATACGAATAAAGCCCCGGAAATACGGGGCTCAATATAAACGGAGTAACCTGCATTCGATATTTGTTCCTGTGCCTATATCACTTTTTTACCCTCCAACTGGGTCATGGCCATAATCTGCTTCATCGTTTTTTCCATGCCATCGCTACCGCCATCCAGGAATATTACATTGCCTTTTCCATACTCTGCAAAATTCTTAATTGCTTCCACCCACATACTAAACAATATTACATTGGTATCCAGGTTGGCCTGTTTCATTTCTGATGCCGCCTGGCTCATACCACGGGCAACCTCTTCTCTGAATAGCGCCACCCCTTGTCCGCGTAACTGGGCAGCCTGGCGTTCCGCTTCGGCCGCAATTTTTATTGCATTACCTTCAGCTTCCGCAGCTTTTGTTTTAGTGATCAGTAAAGCCTGGCCTTCATTTTCAGCCGCCGCTTTCAGGTTATTACTGGCAACCACCTTACTCATGCTCGTCATAATGGCTTCATCAAAGGTAATATCATTGATCTGCAGATCCTGTACATGATAGCCCCAGCCCTCCAGCGTAACGTCTATCTGTTCCTTTACATTCTCTACAATATCCCTGCGAACATTTAATACTTCCGCCTGCTTTTTTGTAGATACAAATGCACGGATGCTTCCTTCCACAGTGCGTATCAGCGCCTGCATCAAATCTTTTTCACTAATGAATTTAAAAGCAACATTTTTAATCGTTTCTTCTTCCACATTCATTACAGAAAACAGGATCATGGATTTAAAATACACATTCGCCTGGTCGATGGTTACTGCCTGGAATTCCAGTTCTACAGAACGGTTCTGAATACTTACACGTTTGTAGATCTGGTCCAAAAAAGGCACTTTAAAATTTAAACCCGGCCGCTTGATACTATGGTATTTTCCCAACCGCGTTACCACACCAATGGTGCCTTGGTTGATGGTAAATAACCCACCGGCCACCACGAAAAAAATAAGGATGACCCACCAAAAATCTTTTAATAGTTCCATTTGTATAAAATTTTTGTTGAAGATAATAGTTTTTGAATGGCTCCCCCAAAAACTTTGTTATCAGGTATTGAACATCCTAAACAATATAAGTACGCATAATATTTAACACCAGAGAAAATTTAAAGAACCATTTTATTTTAAATCATGCCGGCGATCCTAGGAAAATTAAATTATTCAATTTTTTACTGCCAGTTTGTAAAATCGAGGGTTATGCAAAACTGTTTTATAAAGCCTAATCCCGGTAGGCCTTCATAAGTACTGGTAAAACCTGCTTCTACAAAGCCTAACGTGAAATCAATAATTCCATTAGCAGTTTCAAATTTTTTCCTGCCCACAGAAGCAGATGAATACCCTGCAATCAAAAGCGTATTTAAATCCACAATGGTATTGGTAGCACCTGTATCCAGTACAAGCGATGCTTTATGAGTGTTTATTTAAACTTCTGTAAGGATTACATCATCCGGCCTTACTAATTTAAGGGGGTAAATCTGAGCCATTTTCCTATTTCAGGTTTAATGCCGTTATATCGTAAAAATGTGCTGGTAAATTGATGTGATTGTTTTGAAAACTGACTGGCTAATTCTTTCCTGCTTTCATGATGCAAAATAAGTGTTCCAATTACATCGCCATTGCTTTCCTTGGGATCTCCAATTAACACCCATTCATCAGGATACTCTTTTTTAAGCAATGATAAGTAACCAGCCTGTTCATGTATCATAAGTTTGTATGCGATAAAGTTATTCATTATTTTTTGCATGAAAACAGATGCTGCGCATTTACCATAGAATCAGGCCACGGCCTGATCCTACAAAAAGCCTCATTCTAATTGAGGCTTTTTCAAATTGTCAAAATTGTCCAATTAGTTAATCAGCACATTATCAAATTAGCTAATTGCCCGCTCTTCCCAAATCATACTCAAATGCACAATCGTTTCTGCCGCTTTCGCCATGTCTTTGGTTCCAACCCATTCCAGTTTGCTATGTATGTTTTGCATACCGGTAAATATATTCGGACAAGGCATTCCGATATAACTAAACCTGCTGCCATCCGTTCCGCCACGAATACTTTCTTTTTTTACCATTAGCCCCGTACGTTGTATAGCATCTTCGGCGTAAGCAGCCACCTGCGGATGCTGATCCAGTACTTCTTTCATATTGCGGTATTGTTCCAGAACATTGTATTCCAATGTGGCTCCCGGGAATTGCTGAACAACGGATGTTGCCAGTGCCTTCAGCCGTTCATGATGGCTTTGAAGGCCGGTCAGGATAAAGTCACGAACAATAAATTGAATAGTGGCTTTTTCAGCAATACCATTCACCGTTACCGGGTGTACAAAGCCTTCTCTTCCTTCCGTTGTTTCAGGGCTCCATTCGTTTTTTGGCAACGCATCCAACACAGCGCCTGCTACTTTTAGCGCATTTACCAGTTTACCTTTTGCATAACCGGGATGTACAATCACACCTTCAATGGTAATGGTAGCAGCATCCGCACTAAAAGTTTCATCTTCCAAACTACCTGCTTCGCCACCATCCAATGTGTAACCATACTTTGCGCCCAGTTTTTGCATATCAACTTTTGCGGTGCCCTTACCCACTTCTTCATCGGGTGTAAATAAAATTTTTATCTCTCCATGTTTTACCGCCGGGTTTTGCATAAAAAACAAGGCAGCTTCCATGATTACAGCCACACCGCTTTTGTCATCAGCACCCAATAAGGTTAAGCCGCTGGCGGTAATTATACCATGATTAATATGTTCCTTTAGATAGGGCGAACTGCGAATGCTTAGCACCTGCGTTGGATCATCCGGCAGCACAATATCATTGCCGTCATAATAACGATGATGTATTGGTTTTACGTTCGTGCCACTGCAATCAGGTGCAGTATCTACATGACTACAAAAACAAATAACCGGGATATTTTTTTTATCACTGTTGGACGGAACAGTCGCATACACATAACCGTACCCGTCTGTTTCTACGTCAATAATGCCCATCCCCCTCAACTCTTTTACCAGCAATTTGCTAAGGTCTTTCTGCTTTTCTGTTGTTGGATAACTGTTCACATTAGGGTCGCTCTGTGTATCAATTTGTACATAACGCACCAACCTTTCGGCTACATTGTCAGGGCTTATTTTTATCATGCTATTTTTTTTAATTGATAATTTATAATGGATAATGGTTAGTGGATAATTTTTTTCGGCACTTTATTCAGTAAAAGTAAATGTCATGTTTTTAATGATAAATAAAAAAAGCAGCCTGCCAAAAGCAGCGCTGCTAAAAATATAAATTTGTTATTCATTGTTCAAGTGTAAAAATGAACTACTACCAATCAACAAATTATCAGTTATCAATTAACCAATTATCCATTACTCTTTTAAACGATTTCTACCAATTCAATATCAAATACCAACTCCTGCCCTGCTAAAAAATGATTGGCATCCAGTACAACAACATCTTCCCTCACTTCTACTACAACCACCGGTACCGGTTGACCTTCCTGGTTACTTAATGTTATCGACATGCCCGGCTCCAGTTTCATATCTTCCGGTACATTTTCTTTTGGAAATTCAATAAATGCTTCTTCTGATTTATCCCCATACCCATCTTCCGGCAAAATGTTGATCGTCTTTTTTTCACCGATCGTCATCCCTGGCATTGCTGCATCAAAACCTTTGATCATCATACCAGCACCCACTGTAAATTCGAGGGGTTCTTTGCCAACTGAAGAATCAAATTGTTCACCATTGGTTAATTTGCCTGTGTAATGTACCCTTACAACATCACCTTCTTTTACTTGTTCCATTGTTTATTTATTTTTGTTTACTATTAATTTTTTTGAGCCGAACAGTGTGCTGATATTCCGTGCCGAAGAAAATCGGGATTTCGCAATATCATTTTTTTACCCTGCCATATTTCTTTGCTCAACTTCATTGGCGTCGCACTCTTATACTTTTTCAGCTTTATTGGGCAATAAAATCGAGCAGGTTTTCGGAAATGAAACGTAATTTTTGGCAAATTAAAGCTTAATAGCGATTACACCAGCAATTTGCACTTTTTTTTACAAACCGCACTTGTTAACGATTAAACAAATATAATTACTCTAAAGCTTTTCCGCACTAAGCTGCATGATTTGTAATAGTTTTGAAATTCAGATGAAAATCAGCCGCCTTTCTAATTAAAAAACTTTAATGAACTTCGAACTATGAAAAGTATATCAATTTTAATTTTCGCATCCCTGTTTTTTCATCATTGCAATGTATTTGCCCAGTCAAACTATAAACCGCTTAAACCCGCCCGGGCGGAACAACATCACAAAGAATCAACTGTCATTACCGGCGCCGAAAGAATGGATACTTATCTGCCATTACTAAAAGGTAAAGCGGTAGCAATATTTGCCAACCAAACCAGTATCGTAAAAAACAGCCACCTGGTAGATACGCTGGTAAAACGCGGCGTGAACATTGTAAAGATATTTGGGCCCGAACACGGATTTAGGGGTGATGCTCCGGCGGGAGAACACGTAGATGATGCGAAAGATAAAAAAACGGGCATACCGGTCGTTAGCTTATACGGTGATCACAAAAAACCAACGGCTGAGGATTTGAAGGATGTAGACGTATTGATTTTTGACATCCAGGATATAGGAGTACGATTTTATACCTATATATCCTCATTGGAATACTACCTGGAGGCAGCTTTGGAAAACCACAAACCGTTGATGATTCTTGACCGCCCCAACCCAAATGGCTTTTATGTAGACGGGCCGATACTCGACAAAAAATTTAAAAGTTTTATCGGCATGCAGCCAATCCCCATCGTTCATGGTATGACAATCGGGGAATACGCCCTGATGCTGGCAGGTGAAAAATGGTTATCTCCAAAAGCCAATGCCATCAATACTTACAATGTATCCACAAAGCCCACTGCAGACACGCCGTTTCATGTAACCGTAATTAAATGTAAAAATTACGATCACGGTACCAAATACATTTTACCCGTAAACCCGTCGCCCAATATAAAAACAATGCAGGCCATTTACCTATACCCTTCTACCTGCTTAATTGAAGGCACTGTTCTAAGCGAAGGAAGAGGTACAGATGCACCCTTCCAGGTTTTTGGACACCCCTCGCTGCCAAAAACTTTATATGCATTTACGCCTAAACCAAATGCAGGCGCCAAAAGGAGTAAATGCTTTTACCAGCGATGTTATGGCTGGTACCTTTCGGGCACTAATGAAGAAATTTTAAAAATGATCGATGGTAAAATTCAATTAAAATATTTATTGGATGCCTACAAATTGTTCCCGGGTAAGGACAGCTTCTTCCTAAAAAATAATTTCATCAATAAATTAGCAGGGAATGATAAACTGATGCAGCAGGTAAGACAGGGCAAAACTGAAACAGAAATAAAAAAGAGCTGGGAACCTGCATTGAGAAATTATAAAACTACCAGGAAAAAGTATTTGTTGTACAAAGATTTCAACGCTTCTAACCCTTAGCACTAAACCGTTCGCAAAAATGATCACCCGAAAATGATTGAACAAAAACTTAGGACAACTAACCAACATACCACTGCGGATTTCCCCCTTACAAAAAAAAACGAAAAGCGCATTGTATTTATGGGAACACCTGAATTTGCAGTGGCATCTCTTGATAAACTGGTGCAGGGAGGCTGTAATATTGTTGGTGTAATTACAGCGCCCGATAAAGCTGCTGGTCGTGGTTTGCAGTTACAGCAAAGTGCGGTTAAAAAATATGCAATGGAACATGCATTACCTGTATTACAACCGGAAAAATTAAAGAACGCCGAATTTTTAGTACAACTGAAAAGCCTACAGGCAGATCTTCAGATTGTGGTTGCATTCCGGATGCTGCCCGAAGTAGTTTGGAATATGCCCCCCATGGGAACAGTTAATCTACATGGCTCCTTATTACCGCAATACCGTGGTGCCGCCCCAATTAACTGGGCCATCATCAATGGAGAAAAAGAAACCGGGGTAACAACTTTTAAACTGCAACATGAAATTGATACCGGTGATATTTTATTGAATACCGTAATCGAAATAGGAGAGAATGAAACTGCAGGGGAATTACATGATAAAATGAAGGAAGTTGGTGCAGAACTTTTATTGAAAACTGTAAATGGGTTGTTTGCCGGAGATTTAGTTGAAGTTCCTCAAACCCGGTCTGACGGTCCCCCTCCGTCCGGGTTGAAACACGCGGCAAAAATATTTACAGAAACCTGCCAGCTTGATTGGAATAAACCGGTAAACGAAGTGTATAATTTGGTAAGGGGATTATCGCCTTATCCGGCAGCATTTACTTCTTTGCAAGGCAGGAAACTGAAAGTATATAAAGTTGATAAGGTAAATACGGTACCTGTTGTCCCACCTGGTGCAGTTGAAACCGATAAAAAAACATTTTTACGATTCGCCTGCAATGATGGCTATATTTCCATAAAAGAATTGCAGCCCGAAGGAAAAAAGAAAATGGGTATTGCCGATTTTCTCAGAGGTTATAGGTGGAGTGAATAAGGGAATTGAGATATTAACATGAGAAATAGATGTTGTTTGGCAGCAATTATTAGCTGGTATAAATATGATAATTCCACTGTAGTATCCGTATTATTGCTGATTGATAAAGTACAGCAATTCATGTCCAATTATCACTATATCCAACGATCATTATATCTCAATATCACAATATCAATATTATCTTTACAAAATGTTACCAATCAGCCAGCGTGGACAACAAATGCCACCTTCACCCATACGTAAATTAGTGCCTTACGCAGAAGCTGCGAAAAAAAGAGGCACCAGGGTATTTCATCTCAACATTGGCCAGCCGGATATAGCCACGCCCGATTCAATACTGGATGCGGTGCGCAACAGTGATTTCAAAATATTGGAATACAGTCATAGCGCCGGCAATGAAAGCTACCGGAAAAAGCTGGTCAAATATTATGCTTCCGTTGGCATCAATGTAACTTCAGAGCAAATCATTGTAACCACCGGTGGAAGTGAAGCAATATTGTTTGGCCTGATGGCTTGTTGCGATGCCGGTGATGAAGTAATTATCCCCGAACCGTTTTATGCCAACTATAATGGATTTGCGGTAGAAGCCGGCGTTGTTGTAAAACCCATATTTTCGTCCATTGAAACAGGTTTCGCCCTGCCTCCAATAGAAGATTTTGAGAAAATGATCACTCCAAAAACAAAGGCCATTATCATTTGCAATCCAAATAATCCAACCGGGTATTTATATAGCAGGGCCGAGATGAAAACATTAAAACAGATCATATTAAAACACAACCTCTATTTATTTGCAGATGAGGCTTACCGTGAGTTTTGTTATGAAGGCACCCACACCAGCTTTATGCAACTGGATGGAGTAGATGACCATATTGTATTAATGGATACCATCAGTAAAAGATACAGTGCCTGCGGTGGACGAATTGGAGCATTGGTTACAAAAAATACTGCAGTCTTAAGTTCGGTAATGAAGTTTGCACAGGCAAGGCTGAGCCCTCCCAGCTTTGCGCAAATTTTAGGAGAAGCAGCAGTTGACTTACCATCCAATTATTTTGATACCACCAAAGCCGAATATAAAAAAAGAAGGGACACCATTGTAAAAAGGTTAAATGCTATTCCCGGTGTATTTTGCCCCAACCCCGGCGGTGCTTTTTATGCAATGGCAAAATTACCCATTGATGATGCAGATACATTTTGCCAGTGGCTGCTGGAATCATTTTCCCACAACGGGCAAACTGTTATGCTGGCCCCCGCCACAGGATTTTATGGTACCCCCGGACTTGGTAAACAGGAAGTACGCCTTGCTTATGTATTAAATACAAATGACATTAATGCGGCCATAGATTGTTTGGAAAAAGCGCTGGAACAATATCCGGGCAAAACTTTATAATTGAACAATTGTCTTTTTTAAAAGCAGCTTCCCAATATTGAATTGCCATGTAGCAGTTTTCTTAATCAGGGGGACTTATCCATTCCAATGCCCTCTTTCCAATTGCTGATTCAGACAGCAGATTACAAAATGTACTCCATTAATAGCTCTAGATATTTCAATCCGCATCAAATGATGCCTGCAGCAACAATGCTGAAATCAACAAAATGCAGGAAATAAACATTATTATACATACTATGTAACTTTAAATAATAATTCATGGAAATAATCAGACATATCGTTGCACAAAAATGTAAATAATTTTAGATTTCATAATAATATCTGCATCTTTGAACTAACCAAACTAATTAATGATGAAAAAAATCCTATTATTAATAACCGTTACATGTAGCGCACTTTTTGCATTTGCACAGCAGCAGGTGACAATAAAGGTAAAAGACGTAAAAACAGGTTTAGCAATTTCCAATGCTACCGTTAAAGTCAGGTCCACAAAAAAACAATCACTCACAAACAATAATGGTATTTTAACGGTACAGGCTAACACCAATGACATACTTGAAATTAGCAGTGCGAGTTATACCTCACAAACTGTTGTACTAAAAGGAGAGCCCGAAATAACCATTGAGATGGAACCCATCCTGGTTGAATTGAGCGATATTGTAGTTACCGGGAGCCGCGGTGCAGGCCGTGCCAAAACGGAAACAGCCGTACCGGTAGATGTAATCAAAATAAATCAAGTGGGTTTGCCTACCGCTAAAATGGATCTCACCTCTATTCTAAATGTAGCAGCTCCCTCTTTTAATTACAACAAACAGAGTGGTGCTGATGGGGCGGATCACATAGATATAGGAACACTTCGTGGACTGGGTGCCGACCATACCCTGGTGTTGATCAATGGCAAGAGAAGACACTCCACTGCATTTGTTGCACTATTTGGAACCCGTGGTCGTGCTGGCTCAGGTGTGGATTTAAATGGCTTCCCGCAGGCGCAAGTTGACAGGATAGAAATTCTCCGGGACGGTGCTTCGGCGCAGTATGGTTCTGATGCCATTGCAGGTGTTATCAATATTGTGCTGAAGAAAGATATCAATCACTTATCTGTAAATGCAGGATGGAGTGGTTATTACGATACCAGACATAACTCCCGTAAGTACAATGCCAATAATGATTACTATTCAGGTAATACCATTGATGGCAATACCTTTTCTGCTTCGGTGAATCATGGTGTGGCGATTGGAAAAAACGGCGGTTTCATTAATTATTCAGCCGATTTTCGCACGCAGGGCAAAACCTACAGGGCTGCACCCGTATCAGCAGATTATGCAACTATTAAATATGCTTTACCGGATGTTAACTTCGGCCGCAGGGCCTTTGGAGATGGCTCTATTACCACCGGTGGAATAATGTATAACATGGAAATACCTACCAACGCAAGTAAAAAAACTACGTTCTATTCTTTCGGAGGTTACAATACTAAATCATCCGATGCTTTTGCCTACACCAGGTCATACGGTTCAAGACCAGAACGCTTTCCTGCACGTGCAGACGGAAGTTTAATTATGGTACCATCCATCATGCGTACTACCAAAGACGGAAGTATCTATTACAATCCACATATACAAACGGATATTAAAGATGCCGCTTTTGCAATGGGTATAAAAGGAAATGCAGGCAATGACTGGACCTGGGATGTAAGTAATAATACAGGCTCCAACAATTTCCACTATTATGGTGATAAAACTTTTAATGCATCTGTAATTGGTGATGCATCGCAAACTCATTTTGATGATGGAGGTTTTAACTTTTTACAGAATACTACTAATCTTGATTTTAGTAAATCGGTTAAGGGTGTTGCGGAAGGGCTCAACCTGGCTTTTGGCGGAGAGTTCAGGTATGAAAAGTATAAAATTTTCCAGGGTGAAGAAAGATCTTATAAAGGCTATCAGCCAAACCCGATATTATATCCCAGTTTACTTCCTGCTAATCCAACTGCATCTGATACAGCAGATGCAACAAAAACACCAGCCTCCGGTGCACAAGGTTTTCCTGGATTTAGCAATACAGACCAGGTAAATGCCAATCGTACCAATGTTGGTGTATATGCGGATGCAGAAATTAATGTTACAAAAAAATGGCTGATTGATGGCGCTGCACGTTTTGAAAACTATTCTGACTTTGGATCTGTATTAACTGGTAAGCTTGCAACACGTTATAAAGTAGCCAGCAATTTTAATATTCGTGGTTCGGTAAGTACCGGCTTCCGTGCCCCTTCACTGGCGCAGATAAATTTCAGCAATACGCTTACTTCTTTCAGCAATGGTGCATTGGTTCAGTCATTGGTAGCGCCGAATACAAGCGCCATTACAAGGGCTGCAGGTATCCCTGAATTAAAACAAGAAAAGTCGGTAAATGCAAGTCTGGGTTTTACATTTAAACCGGCAAATGCATTTACAATAACAGTAGATGGCTATGTTGTTAAGATGAAAGACCGGGTGGTATTATCAGGTCTGTTCAGCAAAGATGATGCAACATTGCCTCCTGGATTTACTTCCCAATTCCCTGCAGAGGTAGGTACTGCACAGTTTTTTGCAAACGCGGTAAACACAACTAATTATGGTATTGATATCGTGGCTGATTATGCAAAAAGATGGGGCAAAAATACACTGCGGTTTTTATTGGCAGGAAATTTTCAAACAATCAATATTGATAAAATCAATATCCCAACTGCTTTAAACGGAACAGCACTTAACCGTAAAACTTTTTATAGTGACCGTGAAGAAGCCTTCCTGAAAGCATCTGCTCCAAATAGTAAACTTTCTCTTGGTGTAGATTATGCAATAGGTGCTTTTGGAGCTAAGGTTCAGTTTACTTCTTTTGGAACCGTAAAATTAACCGGTTTTGGAGATGGTGAATCTCCCTCTGGTGACAATCCAAATTATTCCGGAATTAATCCGCAGGTACCTGCAGATAATGGCAGTGGTTATGTGCCGGAAATATTCAATTATAGTGGAAAAACAACTACAGATGTTTCTCTATTTTATAAGTTTAGCAACAGAGTATCGCTGTTCATTGGAGCCGACAATTTATTTAATGTGCATCCCAATCTAGGTGTTAATCCTTTAGCAAAAGGCTGGTACGGTGATAACGAATCCGGTGGTCCCTGGGATTCTGTGCAAATGGGATTTAACGGAAGAAAATTATTTGCAAAACTGGCATTTGATTTTTAAAATTATAGTAATTGAATTAATGTAACAGGTTTACAAATTAGAAACGGAAAACGTCCCAACAACTAAAAACTGTTGGGACGTTTTTTATACGTCACTGAATTTGCGGGCAAATAAATTTCAGTCAAACAGCTTCCTTTTGAAAATCAATTCATAAAAATGCTTATGCAAGTACCGGCGCAAAATAAATGATTGACAGTTGGAGCTATTGTAAATTAAACCAATCAATTTATTAAACAATTTGCCTTAAATATGGCTTAATATTACAGGTGGTTTCATTTATCAATATTTATTCGGTTTATTTGATCATAAAAAACAATAAAAACACATGAGAAAAAAAATCGTTGCCCTTGCGGTAATTTGCCTGTTTGCAAATGATGGCTTTGGCCAGGCAAAACTGGTTGAAAAAATCGTAAAAAAAGGAAACGAACTAATCATCCCTTACGAAAAATATGTTTTTCCCAATGGCCTCACACTGGTAGTGCATGAAGATAACAGTGACCCGATTGTACACGTAGATGTAACCTACCATGTAGGCAGCGCAAGAGAAGAGATCAAAAAAAGCGGGTTTGCTCATTTTTTTGAACACATGATGTTCCAGGGAAGTGATAATGTAGCGGATGAGCAGCATTTTAAAATAGTGACTGCTGCTGGTGGTACATTAAATGGCAGTACCAATTTAGACCGTACCAATTATTATGAAACAGTACCCAATAACCAATTAGAGAAAATGCTTTGGCTGGAAGCTGACCGCATGGGCTTTTTGCTGGATGCAGTAACCCAACAAAAATTTGAGGTACAGAGAAGTACGGTAAAAAATGAGCGTGGTCAGAACTACGATAACCGTCCCTATGGGCTCACCGGGCAATATATCAGCAAAAACTTATACCCCTACGGCCATCCCTATAGCTGGCTAACCATCGGTTACCTGGAAGACCTGGACCGGGTAGATGTGAATGACCTCAAGAAGTTCTTTCTTCGCTGGTACGGCCCTAATAATGCCACACTTACCATTGGCGGTGATGTAAAAACAGCAGATGTGGTAAAATTAGTGGATAATTATTTTGGCAATATACCAGCAGGCCCGGCAGTACAAAAAACGACATTGCCTTCAGTAAAAATTGAATCGGATCGTTATGTTTCTTACACGGACAATTACGCCCGCCTGCCGGTTTTATCCAAAACCTTTCCAACGGTTCCCAACTACAATAAGGATATGGGGGCGCTCTCCTGCCTGGCACAAATACTGGGACAAGGGAAAAACTCCATCCTATACCAGCAAATGGTAAAGCCTCAAAAAGCTTTATCGGCAAGTGGTTTTAGCCGCTTCAGTGAACTTTCCGGCGAATTTTCCTTTCAGTTAACGCCTTTTCCCGGCAATTCATTATCCACTATGGATAGCCTTTTTAAGGAATCTTTACTGGTGTTTGAAAAACGCGGTGTAACAGATGAAGACATTGAAAAATTCAAAGGAGGAATTGAAGCACAATATATCAACGGGCTGCAAAGCGTATCAGGTAAAGTAAGCCAGTTAGCTGCATTTAATACTTTTACCGGTACCCCAAATATGATTGGTAAAATGCTGGATATGTACCGCTCCGTAACCAAAGAAGATGTGTGGCGTGTGTACAACCAGTACATTAAAAACAAGGGTAGTATAACTGTGAGCGTATTAACCAAAGGTCAGCCGGCAAAGCCTGCAGCTCCGGATAACTACAGCATTGATTCCACCAATTATTCAGCACCCAATTATGGATACAACGGCCTTCAGTATACCAAGGCGAAAGATAATTTTGAGAGAAAAAAAATGCCTGGAAATGGCGCTAACCCGGTAGTAAAAGTTCCCCCTGTCTGGAAAAAGAATTTGCCGAACGGTATTAAAATGATCGGCACCGCAAACAGCGAAATACCTACCGTAACCATTTCAATCACCATACCGGGCGGCCATCTTGCACAGGCTACCGATACTTCAAAAATTGGACTGGCATCCATGGTAGCAGCTATGTTAAGTGAGGACACCAAAAAATACACCGCCGAACAAATGGCGGTAGAACTTCAAAAGCTCGGCAGTAACATTTTTGTAGCAGATCAGTTTAACGGCATAAGTTTTAATGTGCAATGCCTGAAGAAAAATATTGGTAAAACACTGGAACTGCTGGAAGAAAGAATGTTTAGCCCCAATTTTACCACCGATGCCTTCAACCGTTTGCAAAAGCAGGCACTGGAAAGCTTTAAGCAACGGAAAGCGCAACCGGCCGCAATTGCGGATGGGGTAATTGAACGAATCAATTACGGCAGCAATAATATCATCGGCATGAGTGATAACGGAACTGAGTTTACTATAAAAAACCTGGGCCTGAAAGATGTACAAAACTATTATGACAACTACATGACCTCCATAGATACTAAAGTTGTAATAGTAGGCGATATCAGCGAAAATGAAATTTTACCCAAATTGTTATTCTTAAACAGGCTGCCCAATAAAAAAATAATCATGGCGAAACCAGGTACTGTACCGGCTGTAGCAAAAACAATGATCTACCTGGTAGATGTACCCAAGGCTGCTCAAACTGAGTTCAGGGTAGGCAACGTAACCGGGTTAAAATATGATGCTGCCGGTGAATATTATAAATCGGGCCTTATGAATTTTGTATTTGGTGGTGCTTTTAACAGCCGCGTAAATTTAAACCTTCGGGAAGATAAAGGCTGGACCTATGGTGCCCGTGCTTCTTTTTCGGGTGACCAATACGCCGGCGATTACCAATTTAGTGCGGGCATACGGGCGGATGCAACCGACAGTGCACTGATTGAGGTGATGAAGGAATTGACGGAATATGCGGCTTCAGGAATTACCGCAGAAGAACTGGCATTTACTAAAAGTGCCGTTGGTCAACGCGACGCATTGTTGTATGAAACCGGCAATCAAAAAGCAGGATTTATTGGCCGCATTTTAACCTATGACCTGGCAACCAATTTTGTGGAAACGCAAAATAAAATCCTGGCATCCATCACAAAAAAAGAAATAGACGCTTTGGCAAAAAAGTGGCTTAATACAGGTAAGATGAACATTTTGCTGGTGGGCGATAAGGCAAAATTATTACCAGGTTTGCAAAAGTTGGGTTATAAAATTATTGAGCTAGATACCGATGGCAATAAAAAGACCCTGTAAAAGAAACCAAAGCGTAAAATAAAAACCGGGTTCTATAATGATTCCGGTTTTCTATACCCGTAAGCATCTGCTCAGGCGCCAATTATTAATTGTCAAAACGAAACATGTAAATTATGTAAATAATATCCATAATTGTGTAAAAAAATAAAAAATACATTGACTTACTTTGTTTTGGGTTTTTCATAGGATATTGGATAAAAAAACGGAGCTGGATTTCTATCCGGCTTCTCTCTTTTAAACACACTATATTTTATAACCCTTATTATTTTGCAGGAAAAACAGACGCCTGTTGCATTAAATCACACAGGATGATAAAAGGCCTGTCAACATAAAAGTTGATTGATACCTTTTGTCATTTACTTCAACTCCATTTATATGATTTGTGAAACGCACCCGGTTATTACTTGCCGGAAGTAGCTTCCTTGATTACTTTACTCATTCTTCCTTTGGCATCACTACTGAGTGGCGTATCACTGTGTTCATGCAGGTGCCTGGCATGCTTTGAAATAAACAGGCTTTGCTTTTCAAATAATTTACACATACTGCAAACAGACAGGTGCATACGAAGCTGTAACCTTTGGGTAAAAGATAATTTCCCTTCTTCTTTCATCGAAATTAACAAGGTGGCTTTTTTGCATGTTATATTCACTTCCGTCATGATCTTCTTATTGAATGTTGATCCAGTTTTTTTCAAGGCATTTACGCAATTGCAATTTTGCCCGATGAATCAATACCCAATAGTAAGACGGCGTAAGATCCAAAGCCTTACAAATTTCATCAGAATCCAAATCATCCAGGTATTTCATTGCGAAAACGGTTTGCTGAATATCCTTTAGCTTTCTTTTACATTTTTCCAAAACAGTGTAAAACTCTTTGGCTTCAATTGGCTGTGAATAGTCGATCCCCCACTCATTGGGCCTGGTTACAGGTGTCCAATGTTCTACCTCGTCAAAATAGTTATTCTCATCTGCCGGCGCAGGTTTTGCAATTGCAGAAGACTGTTTACGATAATAGTCAATGATTTTATTTTTACAAATGGCATAGAGCCAATTCTTTTCAGAAGCCTGCCCCTGGTAGCTGTCACGGGCCTTCCAGGCACTCAGGAAAGTTTCCTGTACTATATCTTCGGCAGCGGGCGAATCATTCACTCGCACTCTGGTATAGGAAAATAACCCTTCTGCATATTTATTCACCCATCCTTCTGGTTGAAGGGTATTGCTTTTATCCATGTGATCATTTCAATATTGCTGTAAACTACGAAATAAAGAAATGAAACAGATTTGAATTGCTGATATATTAATGTGAAAGTCTATACCCACTTTTTAAATGCTTTTTTTTACCGGATGGTTGTAACGGCAACTGCGGTTATCCCCCGGGTTTTTACCTGCTGCAGGTAAACAATCACTTCGCACTCGTTTGCTGCAAGGCCATTCGGCAGCACGAGATTTGCAGTACCTTCCCGCCTGCCATTATGGATCGTTTTAAAGTCTCTTACAATATTGATTTGACGCAATATTCTTCCTTCGTTTTCTCCACGTTTTACCTTTGTTTGCACTTTTTTTTGTACCAGGGCGATATTGACCATCGTACTTTCAGTGACGTTATTTTTGTAAGTCACCTGTACTGTTTTGCTACCTGGCATGCTGGCCATTATTTCAATGGATTGATTAGCGGGATTTTTTATTTCGGTATTAACCAGGCGGCTTAGGGCTACGCCATCAGAACCAACCAATTGCACTTTTCCATTTACTACTACCTGCGGGGTGTAAACGTTCTCCAAATTAAAATGGGCTGCATATTCCCGTTGCCTTTCTGAGTAAGCAGCATTACTGAATTCGTCCTTCCATCCAAGGCGGTTCCAGTAATCTACATGAAAGCCCAGCACATACACATCGCCGGAATGCATCCCGGCAATTTTTTCAACTTCAGCATCCGCTGCCGGGCAACTGGAGCAGCCTTCGGAAGTAAATAATTCAATCACTACAAATCCTTTCAAAGATGACTTTACCGGTTCTTTTGCCGGCATGTTTAAAAACCCGGTGGTTAGCATTACCAGGACGACCGTTACTGTAATTAATCCAAAGCCAAAGCGAACAAAATGATATTTCATAATCTATGATTTAAATAAACGCCGGTATGTTGCTTGATTGCTGAATAGAATTAATTCAGTACAAGAGTGCGACGCCAATGCAGCTTAATAGTTATTCTTAAGCCCGGTCAATAAAAAAATTAAACATCTTTAAACTAACTCGAGTATTTGGTAAGATCATGTCAAAAAAAATGGGCGCATCCCAAATCCGATGGCTGTCGGATTTTCATATTCTGGCGCAATAAAAGCAGTATAACTTAATCAGACCACAAAGTTTTTAAAAACCTGTGTGGTCGCCGGCTGGTCATTCTTCAAACTGACACGAGCATTTATTAAGATCATGACATAAAAAAATAAGGGCAAACTATTTACTGATCAGTTTTACATAAGCAGCATTTTCTTTTAGCATTTGCATGCCGGGCGCAAATTTCATATAAGGAAGCTGTAGTGATTCATGGTTTTGCTTACTGATTTTATATAGGATGATCCAATGCCGGATGATCTCGTTCCATGCATAAAAAATGGAATGCCTTGGATCGTACATGTGCGTTGGTTCGCTGCCTGCTCCGTTTAATTCTATAATGGAGAAGTTTTTACCCTGCCTTAATTCTTCCCAGGTGCTATACCGAACATCCATGCGCCCAAAATAAAACCCGGGAATTTTTTTGCATATTCTGTCAATGGTATCCGTTAATGTATCATCTGTTAAATGGCTGATATCTATAAAACGGGCGCCCCTGCTGTGATTACCATAGGGCACCAGTAAATGCTTCTCCCTATTTGCCAATACCTGTTTTAATACTTCGGGATGCGATTGCTGTAACGTGGACAACTGTAAGATGTATCGTGGATCTTCCTGTAACAACTGCTGAATTGTTGATACTCCATTACCTGTGACTGTTAAAAACTCCTTTCCAACGATACCTGAAATATGGCCCTTTGTTTCGTTGGGGTACCGGTAATAAAAAATGCCTACTTCGTTTTCAAACTCAATAAATTCCTGCACTAAAAAATCTACTTTGGTTTGGGATGCATACTGTAACAACTCTTGTTGCGTATGCACTTTTTCCACCTTCAATCCCCGCATACCAATATCGGGTTTGGCTATTAAAGGAAACCGCAATTTATTTTTTGCCACTTCTTCTAAAACATTACTGGCACTGCTACCCTCATTGAATAATAAAGTGGGCGGGTAATATTGCGATGGTATCAAATCGTATATCTCCTTCTTACTTTCCAATAGGAAACCGCCGTTTTTTATTGATGGATTGGATGTGTTGAAAAAGAAAACCGCCCGGGCCTTTACACCTAACCAAAGCCAATAAAAATACAGTGGGCCGTACACCACATTGAATGGCCAATACTCCCAATTGAAAAGCTTAATAAATACCGGTTTGCTTAATAATTTTTTCATGGTTGCCACTGCTTTTCAAGCCACATCAATTTTAGAAGGAATGAGTTTTTGAATGTAGGTAGCTCCATCTTTTAAATCAAGGTAATTCATCGTACCAGTGTGTTTGGTTACCTGTATGCCGGTAATGCTTACCGTAAATAATTCACCTTCCCGGTTCATTCGTATATCATTCCGTTCATCCCCGTCACCTGCAAACTGGTGAAAATGAAAAATATCAGCCTGCAATGGTTGTGTATGATTGCGCTGCCATTTTTCAAACCAGTCAGCTCTTTTTGTTTGTGCAGATTGATTATATAATGTGGCACTGCTCCAGATATAATTTTGATCAATACCCAGTTGCTGGTTATATTTTTTTGTGCTGTCCCAGCGACATTCATACAATTTAAAATTTTCAAACAGGATCAGTGTAAATGGTTCAACGCCCTCAAGCTGGATTTGTAAAAAACGATCAAAGGGAGAAGGCGCTGCAAGAATATCAATTAACACCAATCCCCGGCTTCGCAGGTAAGGCGCTTGTGATGGATGGTTAACAAATGCGCCATTCAATAATACAGCAGCATTTAAATTATCGTTTAAAGCAATCCAGGTACCACCTGCATCAGCATCTTTTGGATAGAGCAGGGCTCCATCATCCTGTTGATAAATCCTGGGCGGAAGTGCCTGGCTGCGCTGCACTTTTTCATCCCGGTTCGAAGTAAGAAAAAATGAATTGTTTACCCTGATAAATGTTACTGTACACATGCGTTCCGGTGTTTAATAGTGGATGTAGCAACTCCGAAATTTTCCGGAACGACGATATCGGATACTTCGCAAAGGCCAACCCGGATAAGTGCCATGTGGTGAATGGCGTGCTCCAGGTTGTATATTAATTCACGCTGGTAATTGGTTGCAACCGCTACTATTTCAGTTGAGTTTTCGCTATAATCAAATTCGAGTACCAACGGTTTATCCACTTTATTTAGCAGGAGGTGAAAATGTATTAAAGTATCCATTGCAAACTGAATATCAGTTTCAAGCCGAAGGTCTCTTTTACGTTGATCGTAGTTTACAATGCCTCCGTCATAGCCCTTATCCAATTCAATAAACAATTCGATGATATGCCTTACATGTTGCCCGATGGTGGCATTCCGCAAAGCGTTAACCGCCTGTACATACTGCCTGGGTGAAAGCTGCTGCAACGTCTCGCTTAACTGCTCAAATACTTTTTTAACTGCAAGGTGCAAATACATAAGTAGATTTTTTTTATTTTGTATTTTAAAGCCTGGAAAATCTTTTTGCAATAACCTGCTAAGATAACGACAATTGCTTACATACTATTGCCGGAGCAAGCTAAAAACAAGCTATGTTGTATTAGCCGGGATCAATTCTTTTTAGCAAAAACAGACAATGATACGGAAAGATTATCCGACATCACCAGGCTTTTACCCCCAACCCCAAAATCCCTTCTGTTCAACTTAAATGTGCCTTCAAACAAATAGCCATCTGCTTTTGGTGTGGCAGTAAAAGGAAATGAAACAGATTTGGTAACTCCTTTGATAGTAATTTTCCCTTCCAGGAATAAAATACCAGCTTTGCTGGAATTGGATATTTTGCCAGATACAAAAATGAGCTGTGTAAATTTCTCTGCATTAAAGTATTCCTCTTTTTTTAAATGCTTGTCCCTGGAAGCATTTTCGGTATTGATAGAAGCAGCATCTACTGTTACCGAAATAAAGGAGGCGGAAAGATTAGATGGATTAAAAGTAACCTTCCCTTTCAATCCTTTAAAACTACCATTCACAGTCAACCCAAAGTTCCTGATTGAAAAAGTAATACCAGAACCATTATCAACCGGTGTATAACTCTGTGCAAATGTACTTGCTGCAACTAGCATTACTGCAAAAGAAAGGACTATATTTTTCACTATCATCATTTTAAGAGGGCGCTTCCAAAAAGGTGATTAAATAGCTGGCAGTGAATCAATGCATATTTGTATTCTTTAAAATCCGGCATCCCGGAAATATCATACACCTGCGTACCGCTTACAGATTTTAATTTGCCAAGATCAATGAAATTGATTGGTAACAATTCCTTCGACAAATACACACGCAGATCGGGCCCATTGGAAATTGTTACGTTCTCAAGCACCAGGCTAAGCTTTGCATCCTTCACCAGAATCTTTACCGTTCCGGAAACATTACCGTACGGTCCATTTACGAAGGCACCGGTATTCTTAACCCGTGCGGTAGTATCAACCGCTTCCACAACTGGTGCGGTAGGTGTATTATTTTCTTTCTTACAGGCACTCATGAAAATAATACTCACTAAAAATGAAAATAAATAATTTTTCATACAGTTTTTAATTAAAAATTTAAAAATACATGGATACTGCCGCTCCAAGATTATTGGTCTTATTGCGAAACCGATCCACCATTGTTCCATCCGGAGCTGTTTGCTTGATGGTAGTGGTTTTATATTCTGTGAACAGGAACTGGTACACCGCCCTTATTGCCCAGCGGTCATTCACCCTGTATTTTACTGCAAATTCAGAGTTTAGACTTCCGTAATCAAGATCTCCGGTTAGCAGCGCATTGAAGCCCGCAGGCTTTGCAGCGGGTTCCGTCCTTGCTATACCATTGCTGGTAAGTATGGCAGATGATTTTGAGCCGAATGAAAATCCAATGAGATCAATATTAAAGACTGCACTCCATTTTTTATTAAAATTATATCCAAAGTTTGCAGACAGGTTTAATGAATTTACAAAAGGCCGTTGTACCGTCAGCGTATCCCAGTTCTTAATATTCTGCCCCGCAAAAACAATCAAAAAAGGAGTTGTATTTGTTCTTGCCAGTTTTGCAGGTGCAGTAATATAGTTTATTTTTTCGCCAAACATGGATGTAAACCTTGCGCCTATACCGGCTTCCAGCTTTTTCCTTTTTCCTATCTTCCAGGTATGCACATAAGACAATGCAGCAGACCCCTGCGAACTACCGATTGTTGCCGCAAGGTCAACCCATTGGCTTTGTACCGGAACCGGTTTTGATTGGGCCGTGGCCACATTAACCATAAGCGAAAACATCGCTATTACAAATAGATTCTTCATAACCAATATTTACTTTTTAAATGTATCAATGAATAAATTTGAGTGCGTTGCATCAATACCAGTGCAAGACTTGCACCAAATACCAGTATTGCATATACGAACAATTGACCACCATCGTTCATTACTACAATCCCTAATTTTGTAAGATGAAAGAAGATGGCTCCGCTCATCAATCCCATTGCGAGCAAACCGCCATACACGGATGTACGTGGATACAATACCAGGATCGCTGCAATTAATTCCATTGCACCAATTCCTATTCTGCCCCAGGGCTCCATGCCCAGGGTGGTAAAAATATAGACGGATTCTTCGGAAGCCGTAAATTTAAAATAAAGTGTTTGCATCATGATAACCGCTGCTATCAAACGCAATACCCAGGGGCCTATTGATTTTACGTTGGTAAATCCCATTTTGTATAATTTTATGAATGATTAATGAAATACTTTGTTCCAGTTGGCATCTGCCTTAGCCTTTAGGTTTGGCTCGTCTTTATTCCAGTCCTTTAAGGTATTTGTGAAAAACTTATTGTAATACAAATAGAGTTTGCCATTCACCAATTTAAAGGTGGACGGATCAATTACTACTTTTTCGCCGGATGCTCCCATAGCGTAGGCGCACCAACCTCCATATTCGGGTTCGTATTTGGAAGCATTCTTTTTAAAATCTTCCTTATTTTCTGTGGAAGAAAAAAAGTAGGCAGTGCCCTGGTGGTAAATTGAAATATCCTTGCTCCCCTTTACGGCTTTGTTCAGTTTAAAATATGCCACGGGATCGTATCCCTGTATGGCGATACCGTCTTTTAGATTAAAATGTGCCTTTCGCAATGGCTCCTGTGCAAGCAGTGTAAAGGAGCTAAGAATACTAAAAATGATTGTAATTGTAGTTCGATTCATGTCAGCAGTTATTATTGTTTATTGTTGAATACGTTGGTATTTCATTTTCCTTTCAATTTTTTAAAACTTTTTTTCGCCATTTAACTAGTCTGTCAGTTATTATTTAAGTGGTGGAAATTATGTTGCTGCTATAAATCGGCAACCTCATCAATGAAGCAGTATAACTACCATTTGATAAAGATAGATAGCAGGGCAGGTTGCAGTTAGTCGTGTAAATGACAGTTGGGTAATATTTTTAGCATACTTGATTTAATCAGGCAACAAAACTAAATAAGTGATTATTTATTTGGAAGGATTTTATCCCTATCCATCAAGCGGCAGGTTATTTTTACTTAAACATCCAAAGCCCCGTTCCTTTCGCCGTAAGGTGCCGGTTTTTATTTGCCATATCTTTACCACAAAAAATTACTTCCTGCAATGATCATATTTTTAATAACTGCCGTATTTATATTGGGATATATTGCCATCGCTTTTGAACATCCGTTAAAGTTAAATAAAGCAGCCAGCGCATTAATAACCGGCGTTTTATGCTGGACTATTTACATTCTGCAGAGTTCTTCCACAGATATTGTTGATGAAGAACTGCTCCATCATCTGGGCGAAATCGCTTCCATCTTATTTTTCTTATTAGGTGCCATGACCATAGTAGAGTTAATAGACTCTCACAATGGGTTTGGAATCATCACAAAAAAAATAAGCACCACCAGCAAACAAAAGCTTTTGTTTATTATAACAGGAATTACCTTTTTTTTATCTGCCTTGCTGGATAATTTAACCACGTCAATTGTAATGACTTCGTTGTGCGCAAAAATATTAAGTGATAAAGAAGACAGGTTGTGGTTTGCAGGCATGATAGTGATTGCGGCCAATGCGGGTGGTGCGTGGTCGCCGCTGGGCGATGTTACCACCACGATGCTGTGGATTGGCAAACAGATAACCGCATTAAATATTATTAAGCAACTGATACTGCCGAGCCTTGCAGTATGTATTCTTCCGGTGCTGATCATGTCCTGGCGGTTTAGAGGGAAAAAATTTGATAAGGTTATGGCAACAGAAAGTACTCAGAAAGAAAGCCGGGAAAGTAATATCGTGCTCTTTTCGGGTATTGGCTTTTTACTTTTTGTACCTGCCTTTAAAACTGTTACGCACCTGCCACCATTTATGGGTATGTTGCTGGCACTTGGCTTAATGTGGATAGTCAATTCCATCATACACAAAAATAAAGCCGCTGAATACGTAGAGAAATTTACCGTAGCCCGTGCTTTACAAAGAATAGATACCCCCAGTATATTATTTTTCCTCGGAATTTTATTGGCTGTTTCAGCATTGCAATCCATTGGTATTCTGAAGATGGTAGCAACCACCCTTAGCAGTACTTTAAAAAATGATTACCTGATTGGCATTGCATTGGGCTTGCTTTCCTCCCTTGTAGATAATGTGCCATTGGTAGCAGCTGTCCAGGGAATGTACGATTTAAATACTTATCCAACTGACCATCCTTTCTGGCAATTCCTTGCTTTAGCAACTGGTACCGGTGGCAGTGCCATCATCATTGGCTCGGCAGCCGGCGTAGCGGTAATGGGAATTGAACAAATTGATTTTATCTGGTATTTGAAAAAGATTAGCTGGCTTGCATTGGTGGGCTTTGCAATGGGAATAATCGTGTTTCTTTTACAATTGTGAAAATGTATGACTCGGGAACATTCAATTTACCACATTATCAAACTAAAAACCCCGGCTATTAACCAGGGTGTATTTCTCACAAAATATGATGACCGCTTATAAATGCGATGGATGTAGTAATGAAAAGATTGAGTTGTGCTGTTGACCTGATTGCCGTGCGTAATCAGTTAAAACTATCACGGAAATTTAGATTAACCCCATACTGTGCGAGGGATTCATCCAAAATTAATGACCGGTTGTGTACAATTGAAAAAAGCTGGCCATCACAAATAAAACTTGCCGGATTAGGACAATAGTAAACTAAATTTTCTGTGAGCTGTTCCTTTACATGGCTTAAGCACAAACTGGTAAAAATTTGAACAATGGAGTCGTAGGATTTAGTGCGTATGGACATAAAATTTCAAAATTGTAGGATTATAGTTTTTGATAGGTTATTATGAATCAATATTGCCTTACAAAGAAACGACTAAAAAAATAGCTCATTATAGCTGATTGTACTATCCTTCTGTAATAAAACTTCTACTTTTTGTTTGAAGGTATTTTTAGATTCTTTCGTTATATGGCAACGCCTTCAAGCAGCAAAATTCAGTCCAGTTTTGAGTTTTAAAATAATTTTGCAGTTTATTTTAATAAAATAAATCCCAAAATACTGGCGCCGTTTATAATTTAGTTTTAATTTTTAAATAGGCTTACTACAGTGATTTATACAATCATGTTTATTTTGTCTCTCTTGTTATCGTTTTCCGGGGATGGCTTTAGCTAATTCAACTTATCTTTATAATTTACATTTATGCCGTATTGTGCCAGCGATTCGTCCACTACAAAGGAACGATTGGGTAATATATGAAACCGATTGCCCTGGAAATTAAAACTGGTTTGATTTTCCTGAAATGATTCAATCATTTGCTCCATCCGGATGCTTACCTGTAGTAAACAGAAAAAAGAGTAAATGGCTATCACCCACGTTGGAATATTTGCGAAGCGGCTCATAAAAAGATGTTGGATTGATAAAACTACCCTATACAACGCTCTTGATAATATAATATTGCAATAAAAAGCAAAGAATATGAAGTAATTGCCTAATTGGCCGCTTCAAAAATCAATGACGTTTATGAATGGTAAATTCCAGCCAACATGGTAAAAAAATCCCCCGGCCTTTTAAAACCGGGGGATGAGCCGTTATTTTACTGCCTTAACAATTTGCCCGCCTGCCCGTTACTTAGCCGGATAAAATAATTACCCCTTGGCAGCTTGTCAACTAATATTTTTTGGGAAGGTTGAGTAATAGTCCCTTCCTTTATTGAAATACCTGCATTGTTATAAATAGTGTAAGTAATTAAGTTACTGCTGTTTCCTGCAGGCTCAATGGTAAAATGATCACCTGTAATTGGATTGGGATACATCACCAATACATCCGTTTTTGAGCTTACCTGTACTTTTACTACCGGGCTATAACTATATTTTGCATCTCTGTCTACCATCTTTAACCGGTAGAAATTAATACCGGCAACGGTTTGAGGATGAGTGAATGAATAGTTTGATTCGGTAGCGCTGTTACCGGCTGCAGTAACATTTCCCACTGTTCTAAAGCTGGAACCATCGGTTGAGTACTCTACCTGGAAACTGGCAGTGTTTTGTTCCTGTGTTGTTTTCCATTGTAAATGTGCCAGGCCCTTATCTGCCTTCCCGGTAAATTGCACCAGCGTTAATGGTAAGGTGGAAGCTGCCGCAATGTTTAATGCATCAATATCAATGGCACTTAAGCGGGCTGAATTTACCGGGTTAGATACCGTAATAATAAATTGGTCGATGTTATTAAAATTGTTGTTTGCCGTTAAATTAAATGTTGAGTATGCATAAGAACTTGTTGTTGCTTCCGCTACATTGGTTAATGAAACCACCGCCCCTGGAACGGCCATAGCATTGCGATAACCAGTTACGGTAATGGTACCAAATGAAGACCCCGGCGTCTTTACAAGGTATTTGAATTTAAAGCTTTGCAAATCAAAAACACTGTTGTTATTGGCCTTCACTGCCATGGATACCAGGTTTTCCGCACTCGTAGAACTAAAAGCTCTCGCTGAAGCTACTCCCTCACCTACTGCAGAGGTGCCTGTTGTACTTGTTATTCTTGACACAGAAACAAGACCGGTGCCCGTACTGGTAGCTGTAATATCCCACCCTTCTACAAATTTAGTAAACGGGCTTGGCTGCGAACTGGTGCTTACCCAGGCAGTATTAAAATAATGCGTTTGTGCCATTACGAATGGTGAAGCCGTCGTAAAACTCAGCTGGCTGCCGTAGCTGGTGCCAACCGAATTGATTGAATAAGCCTTTACGTAATACATGGTATTGCTGGCAAGACCGGTTACGGTTTGGGTAAACGAACCTGTACTGGTACCATTCTGTACCTTGGTATCTGTGGTAGTGGGATTACCCGTTGTATTGTAAACAATACCACGCTCTGCTACTGAAGCACCTCCATCCGATGTAACATTACCACCCAATACTGCAGAACCGGAAGTAAACTGGTTAATGGAAGTGGATGATACCGTAGGTGCTGAAGCGGCCGCTGGCCCCACAATAAGATCATCGATTACAAAATATAATATCGCATTTAATGTGACATTCACATATTTGACTTTAAGGTTTTTTGAAATGGTAATTGTTTCATTCAGATTATTGGAAGAGAATGTTTCTGCAACTATTTCGCTACTGTTCTGATCATAATATTTTATATTGTAATAGGGTGGCTGGTAGAAGGGCGGACTATACATACTGGCTGTTTTTAGCCATAAGCCATAAAATTGAAATGGCAGCCCATCAGCTCTTTCAATTTTTAGAAAGTCACCGCCCGCACCGTCCTTCTTTAGCGATGCCGTATTACCGTTTCCTCCGTTGGCCTGGTTGGCAAAATTTCCGTTTCCAAGATGGGTTAATTTATAGTTTACACCGCCAATAGTAATGTCCGCATCTGTATAATAAAATCCGTTTGGCTTTGTAAGGGTTGCTGCGGTGGAAAAATTCCAGGTAGTTTGTGCAGTACTCATTTGCGAAAAAAATATGGTTACAAATGATATTACTACATACAAGCAAGGGGTTTTAATGAATAGTTTTTTGCACAGTAAACTAACTGCCAGGTAATGTTTTTTCATAATTGGTTTTTTAAGGGTTCAACAGCTACAAACTACTGCCACTGGTAAATAGGGATTTTTTAAATTTTGATTTGGGTTATAAATAGCGTTATAATAAATATCATTTTACTGGATGCACAGGTTTATGTTGCAGCAACAATTCATTAAGGATATAGCAATTATAAAAATGAGTTCCGTATAAACTAATTTGATTCTACCGGTAATAATTGTTATTAAGTATACTCAATGAATTAATCTGCAAAATAAAAAGAAAAAGAACTTCCCACGTATAGTTGAAATACTGCGCCTTTTGTAAACATATTACTACCCGCCTGCATATTAATTTAGATTCGAAGTTGTTCAAGCCTGTGTTTTAACACATTCTCTGTCAACCCTAACAACTCCGGATCATAAGTTCATCCATTCCATACTATCCGCTCTTTCAAAACAACTTATGAATTGCTTTTAACGAAATCGGTCATACCGGTATCATGGAAAATTATATTTTATTTAAAAAAATAACTGCATGATAATATCAACAATACCAGGTATAAATACCGCGATTAGAACTCGAAAAACAATATATTATTTTATGCAACCCCAATAATTCCTCAATTTATTTTTTGCAAAAATTATAAACGCTACTTTTAAACCGTTATTGAACCAGCTTGTTGTAAATACAAACGGGTATTGATAAAATATTTACTTAATTAAATTAGAATGAAAGCAGTTTTTTTAGTAAAACAAGGTGCAGCTTCCGGTGCATTTGAAATACGTGAAATACCAGTTCCTGTGCCCGGTGCCGGGCAGGTACTAATCCAGGTAGAAGCATTCGGTCTCAATTTCGCCGATGTAATGGCACGAAGGGGAATGTACAAAGAAGCACCACCTATACCCTGTGTACTTGGATATGATGTAGCCGGCATCGTAACTGAAACAGGTAAAGATGTAATCAATGTAAAAGAGGGAGACCGCGTAACCGCTATGACCCGGTTTGGTGGATATGCGGAATATGCCGTTACAGATGCCCGAGCCACCTCGGTTATACCGCCTGCTTTGGATGCCGCAACAGCTACCGCACTTACCACCCAGTTTTGCACGGCTTATTTTGCTGCTGCAGAAATGGTTAATCTTCACAAAGGAGATAAAGTATTGATTCAATCAGGGGCCGGCGGTGTAGGTACAGCATTGATACAATATGCAAAATATAAAGAATGCGAAATATTTTCTACCGCAGGTTCGGAAGAAAAGCTGCAACACCTTGGTAAATCAGGTGTGCAATATCCAATCAATTACAATACACAGGATTTTGAAACGGAGATAAAAATAATAACCGATGGTAAAGGCGTAGATGTGATTTTTGATGCCGTTGGGGGAAAGTCTGTGAAAAAAGGATTTCGATCGCTGGCATCCGGTGGCAGGATCATTTGCTATGGTGCTGCTGAAATGAGTAATCAGCATATTTTGGGTAAAATAAAATCCGCATTGGCTTTTGGTTTCTACCATCCCGTTATGTTTATGACCGCATCCAAATCGATGATCGGAATTAATATGCTTCGAATAGCAGATGATCATCCGGAAATATTGCAGCGTTGCCTGGAGGCAGTAGTGCGGTTAACGGAAGAGGGCATTTTTATTCCATCCGTTGGTAAAACATTTCCGGTAACCGAAATTGCTGAAGCGCATGATTTCCTGGAATCGAGAAAGAGCATGGGCAAGGTGGCTGTGAACTGGTAAGTGGTGAATGGTAAATGGTGAAATAATTTCGTTGACTTAAGAAAACTTTCACGCAAAGAAAAAAAGATGCAAAGCTGATTTTGTATTTTCTTTGCGCCTTATTTTATTCCTTTGCGTCTTTGCGTGAAGAATAAAGCACTAAATAAACGAGATTGAATGGTCAATAACTCATCATCCAGGTCAATGACTCTCTTTTCCGTTCCTCAATAAATAAGAGAATGAAAATATTGCAGCGTGCAGTAAATAGCTAATCTATCTTATCAATATAATTGTCCCTTTAAATACCTGGTTCTTTCCATTTGCTCCTGGTATTTTCACCAGGTAAACATAAGTGCCAGGAGCGGCTTCAACCCCTTTGATTGTTCCATCCCAGCCATGCCGCGGATCGTTGGGGGCAATATTGCCGGTTTCGAAAACCTTTTTACCCCACCGGTCGAAGACCGCAAATTCCTTTATGGTATTTACACTTACCGCGGCAAGAATATAAAAAACATCATTCAATCCATCCCGGTTTGGCGAAAAGGCGGAAGGCATATTTATCAATCCTCCGGTGTACGTTTTTACAACTGCATAAGCGGTATCAGTGCAGGCATATTCATTGCGGGCTATCAATACATACTGCTTCGTATAGCCGGGCATAACCACAGGATTCAAACAATTTGTACAGGACAGGAATGGATCCTGTTTCCATAGCCAGGATGATAATACACCGCCTGCAACCGTAGTAGTTAGTTGCACCGTTCCTAACCTGGCGATACTGGTATCAGCGGGCTGAATACTTACATTGAAACCGGTAATATCCGAATTGTCCACATTGTTGTTGTAATCGGTTTCGTTGTATTGCTTTGCAGGCACTGTGCCTGAATTTGCTCCCTTATCATTTACCATGGCAAATAATTTACCCGTAGCGGGCGTAGCAATGATATGCTGGTAGGTATAGCAATTACCCGGCTGTGCCCGGTTTGTATAAAACACTGGTGAAAGCAAACTTGCTCCACCGCCCGGAACAGCATCATAAAAGGACACCGGGATATTCGCATATACACTATCGTAATTATTGTTCATACAGATGGCAAACTTCACCAGCGTGGTACTATTGGAGTAACAATTGGTTTCAATAATCCGGATGGTCATATCTGGTGGAAAAATTTTCATCACAGCAGTTCCTTTTACCAGGCAGCCATATTTATTTTCAGTTTGCATGGTAACCTTTGTACTATCAAATACCTGCACTACCGGGCTGGCGCACTGACTGCAACTGAGAGTATACCCGTAACCGGCAAACCATTTAGTGGAGGAAGGATTGTAAATGGTGGTATTGATTTTTAATGGAAATGAGCTGGTTCTGAATACGGTAGTATCCATGGGCTGCAACTGAACTATTTCTGGTGTATAGGAATAACCGGCGCTACTATTATTATTATAGTCTTTCTCTGGCAAATGAATATTGCCGGGGAGTTGCACCGGCACTAATTTTCCGCTATCATTTACAACCGCGTAAATATTACCTGATGGAATACCCTTGATAAATCCGCTATAAGTAAATTGCTTTGCGAAAGCGGTATCTGCCACTGAATAAACCGGCGGCAACAAATGCGTAGTTGACAATGCCGGGTCACCATCGTAAAAAGAAACGGTGATCCCCTTTGGAATAACACCCCGTTTGAATGCATTGTAGAGTGTAAAATTCACGTACAGTTTATCCCCTGCGGCACATTGCACATCGCTGATTGTAATCGTATAGTCGTTGGCCGGTGGCACTTTGATGTCAACGAACGCAGAGTCTTTACATCCAAACTGGTTAATGGCAATTACTTTTTTTATCCAGTTGGAATCAGCAACCAGGTCTGTATTTTGGCAAACTGTACAGCTTAATAATTTCGGATTGCTCCAGGTATAGGATGCCACTATCCCGTGTGTAGCAGCAGCAGTCAATTGTAAAGTATCACCGGGTTCTAAAGTTGCCTGCATCGGCGCTGTGGTTACTTTAAATTTTACATAATCGAATGAGTAAATATTGTTACTATAATCTTTTTCCAGCTTTGGCGTATTGGGCAATATCAATGGACGAACCGTACCACTATCGTTTACCACAGCATATAATTTGCCCGTTCCCATTGCCTTTATAAGCCTACTATAAGTAAATTGTTTTGCATTCACATTTGCAGGAACGCTAAAGGACGGTGGTAAAATATTCGATGCCGGAGACAACGGATTTCCGTCATAAAAAGTAACTACCAGCCCTTTGGGAATCGTGCCTCTTTTAAAACCGTTGCGTATTGTAAAATTCACATACAGGCTATCTGCGCCAGCACATTCCACCTGGTGTAGTTCAATGGTAAAGTCATCTGCCGGTGGTACTTTTATATTGGTATAAGCGGTGTCCACACAACCAAACCGGCTGGTAGCAATCATTCTTTTTACCCTGTCAGAATCGGCTACCAGGTATGGGTTACCGCAGGAAGTACAACTTAAATTAAGCGCCGGGCTCCAGGCATAGGATGCTACCCCACCCGGCCCCGCCTGCGCCACCAATTGCAATGTATCGCCGGGTTCAAGCGTGGCTGAAGCCGGCAGTACAGAGGTTCTCCATCGAAAATTGCTGGCCACCGTAATATTGTTGGCATAATTATTTTCAATTAAAGGAGTATTAGGCAACACCAGTGGTTTCGTATTGCCTGAGTCGTTGAATACCATGTATAATAAATCCAGCCCCGGCCGCTGCACATCTATGATATGCGTGTATAAAAAGCCGCAACACTTACCTGTAATTGAATCAGGCAGGTAGAAGGTAGCGCCGATTTTATTTGCATTGGCCTGCCTCGGATCTCCATCATAAAAAGAAATAGGCGTATTGGCTGGAATGGTAGCGTATCCATTATTACATACAAAAAGTGTTACCCTCACTTTAGTTTGCTCGTAACAATTTACTGTGTTCATGTAGGCAACTCCATCCTGCGTAGGATCTGCCACCGGGATGGTAAAAAAATTGGAAGTATCTGTACAAGTGCCATTGGTTGCAATCAGTCTTACCGTATAATTAGCAGGCGATGGAAACACATACACCAGATCTTTATCCGTGCTGATCACCTGCTCTGTCATTCCCTGGTTATTGCTCATCAGCCATTTAAAAGAGGTAGCATTTTCAGAGGTATTTGTAAATATCAACGCATCGGGGTAAACCGGAATTTTTGAAGCAATGGTTCTTTTATCAGTATAAAACCGGGCAATTACACCACAGTTTACAATCACATAATCTGAATAGCTAGCAAAACAGGGAAGGGCATTGTATGCTTTTAAAGTGATCTTGTATTTCCCGATAGTAGGGAACGAGTAACCAAAATCTGTATTGGTCGACACCACAATATCGTTTACCAGCCATTGATAATTGGCGGCGCCGGTAGAAGTATTTGTAAAGCTGATTGAATCTCCCGGCAAGGGATACGCATTGTTACGGGTAAATGCAGCAGTGATATTTTCGTTACAGGGTTTATCACATTCATTTTGCAGTAAACCGCTTCGTTGGGTATTTATTACGGCTACCATTCTATCTGCCTGCCCCTGAGTAAATTCATTGTGACAGGCATCATTTCCATAGTCCATAAAATTACTTATCTGGTCAGGAACATCTACATTAAAAAAACCATTGGAATAATTTGATAACGTATCCGTCCCGCAGGAATTCTCCGGACTGGAACAGGAAAAAGAATTACCCATTGACCGGTCAGGTGGCGTATCGCACACCCTGTCGCCGTCGGTAGCACAATTATTATTGAAACAATTTCTTCCTTCAAATGTATGGTACAAACCAAGGTAGTGGCCCATTTCGTGCGTTAGCATATTACCAAATGCTGTTACCACAATGCCATCCTGTGCACCACCGCCAGGTGGCATGGTAGCATATCCACCCACCGAAGTACGCGACCATTTACCACAAATGAACTCCGCAAATCCTTCCATATCCATACTGGAAACATACCAGATATTGATGTACCGGTTGGGATCCCACTGTACCAGGTTTTTCAATTTAGCATCTTCAATCACAGGGTTTAAATGAGTGGAAAAATAAGATTTGGTTCGGGTAATGCCAGTTGTAATTCCACCATCCGGATCTTTCTGTGACAGGCAAAACCTTATTTTAGTGTCTGCACCATTGCTGACAGCATAAGCTCCCCTTTTTGCAAATGCATTGTTCAGGTCTGTTAATGCATTTAATAATACCAGGTCAGGCACGGTTGAAGGATCCTGGCTGATAATATGAAATACCACCGGCACTACAATCGTATCGTTATTTAAAGCACGGTGTTGATAACTGATAATCCGTCGGTTCATTTGTTCTTCCCGGGCTGTAAAAGATGCATCATGGCGAAGTCCGTTGAGTGAAATATCCAATCCGCATACACCCGATCCATCATTTATAACGGTATTGGCCGGGGGAGTATAAGGCATGGGCATTTTGCCCTTCTGAGCAAAGGACAGGAAGGAAAAAAGAACCGCTATTATTAGCTGGCAACAAAATTTACATATTCTCAACATACTGCTGCCTGGTTATTAACTGCCGACACAGGCTGGCTTTTATTGGTTCTAAATGCTGTAGCTCACTCAAACGATACTACTAATATACTTATTTTATACTTGTGGGCGAGATTCCGTACATGTCTCAATTTCCCATTTGAATAGTGCCGAAAGATTGCTAAACTTAACGAAAAGTTCTGTTCAGAAATTCAGTTTACCAAAAGGCAGACGGCTTTTTAATCAGTTAATATGTACCTGAATCCAGGTAAATGATTTAATGAATTCACTTGGCACTTTAGAAATAAGCGGACAGACCATGAATCAAAAATGCAGGCAAACACCTGCGATTTTTTTTTGAGATTAAATTACTGTTGCAGCATAGATTTAATTAGAACGGTTATGATGGACAGCAGCCGGAGTGGCAGGAGATGATGAAGCTATCACCAGCAATTTATGGAGATTGCCTGCTTTGCTGGTATTGTATTATTTCAAGGGGTGCTGTCAATTGTGTTCAATTTTTACAGGTTGCCTCTGTGAAAACTAACTTACATTCTATTAACAATCAGGAATGTAACCGGCTACGTGCAATAGCCGAATTTTTTTTCCACATCATTTACAAACCATCCAGCCGGGTAACCAGATTTCGCAAGATACCGTTGAGTACAGCTATCAGCAGAATATAGGCCAGTACTGCAAACAACGTGCTTTCTGCTTTCCATGTAATGATGCTGCAGGCGATTAATAACAAGGCGAAAAGTAACAGATTTTGTGTTTTCATGTCGATTTAATTTTATAAAACATTGCATGGTTTGTTAACAGAAATATTGCTATAATTAATAAAATATTCATAGCCCACCAGGCCCGATGGCTAACCTTTCGCTATAGGCTTAAGATATTTATTTCATTTGCCGAATAACCAGGAATGTTGAATTTTACACAATGGAGGATTTTCAATTGGGTATTAATCTATTTTATAGTCGTATGCTAATTTGAAATCAGAAACAATAAGCCGGGAAAATTTTCAAAAGCTAACCATTCACCAAAAGCTGTAGCTGGATTAATCATAAATTGAAGTATTTTTTATTTCACACGAATTATCAATAGCGATCCTTTATCAACCGGATTTCACTAATAAATACAGTGCCAATTAACAATTCATGTAATTCATTTGAGTCATTTAATACATAACAGAATCCTGGTAAACCGGCATCATTAAAATTTCTATTTATAAAAAGCGCAATTGCACTTGCTTCACTTATTTTTGTTGAGGCTCACTTAAATAGAAAACTAAAAGAGCAGCCGGTTATTGATCACATCCACAAACCAATTGTATTGAAATTATCTGATAGCAGAATTAAAATTCCCTGGCCCGGCAACTGGCCGCAGTGGATATTTAATTGCGACCTGCCGCTAAAAAACACGATGGTAACCCTACTTCGTGTTTACATGACTGACTTTAGCAGTAATAAGAAATTCCTCTTTCATTAACCCGAAAAAAATAAAAGAAAAACATGAGTAATAACCAGCACTCAGAAAAAGGAATGGGCTTTATCATTGGCGCATCGTCCGTTGGAACATTGATCGAATGGTATGATTTCTACATATTCGGTATGCTTGCCACGATTATTTCAAAACAGTTTTTCCCGGAAGATTCCGGAACATCCGCTTTATTGAGCACCCTGGCCATTTTTGCGGCAGGCTTCATCGTTCGTCCATTTGGGGCATTGGTATTTGGCAGGCTGGGCGATTTAATTGGCCGCAAATACACTTTCCTGCTTACGCTGATACTGATGGGTGGCTCTACATTTGCCATCGGACTGGTACCTGGTTTTAAAACCATTGGATGGGCGGCTCCCATTATCGTACTGGTACTTCGTTTGGTGCAGGGGCTCGCATTGGGCGGCGAATACGGAGGCGCTGCAACCTATGTGGCTGAACATGCACCGCCACACCGGCGTGGCTACTGGACAAGCTGGATACAAACCACTGCCACACTGGGATTATTCCTGGCGCTTGGTATTATTATTTTGATCCGTGAAGGACAGGGTGTTGAAAAATTTTCATCAGAATGGGGTGGCTGGCGATATCCTTTCTGGATATCCCTGCTGCTGGTCTTCATTTCCATCATCATCCGTATGAAGATGACGGAGTCGCCCATGTTTGCCAAAGTAAAAGCTGAAGGGAAAACTTCGGTAAATCCACTAAAAGAAAGTTTTGGACACCGGGCAAATTTTAAAATGGTGTTGCTGGCATTGTTTGGTGCCGTAATGGGGCAGGGAGTAATCTGGTATACCGGCCAGTTTTATGCGCAGTCGTTCATCGAAAATATTTGCAGGGTTAATTTTATTGAATCAAGAAATATCCTGCTGGTGGCTATTTTATTTGCTACCCCATTCTTTGTTGTATTTGGTGCATTGAGTGATAAAATTGGAAGAAAATGGATTATGCTGATAGGGATGCTTTTAGGCATTTTCGCCTACCGGCCCATTTACAAAAGTTTTATTGAATGGACCGATCCTGCAAACAAAAGAGAGCTGGTAGATGCTTCCAAAACAACCGTATCGCCAGCTACAGGCAGTATGGATGCTTTGAATAAAAAGAAGATGCTGGTGACCACCATTTATGATACCGTTTATACGGATGGTGCAAAATTCACTTTTACAAAAGTTGACACGATACATTTTTTAACCGACTATACCGGGGCCACCGCCTCCATTGGTTATGTGCTGACCGGGAAAGTAAATTCCGGTTTGTCGGATACCATCGTTGTGAAAGCAAAAGCAAATGAAGGCAGCCAGTTAGCAGAAGGAATCACATACGCAGTATCAGAATATAAATCTGTAAAGCAGGGAGTTGTAATTGACAAATCACTTGATAAAGTCACTTACTGGAAGATCATTATGCTGCTGTTTGTACAGGTAATTTTTGTAACCATGGTATATGGCCCGATGGCTGCATTCCTGGTTGAACTATTTCCAACCAAGATACGGTATACCTCTATGTCGCTGCCTTACCATATTGGTAATGGGGTGTTTGGAGGACTGGTTCCTTTCCTGGGCACCCTGATTGTGGAGTTTACCAAAACAACTGAAAACCCGGCCGGTGATCCATTGGCAGGATTATGGTACCCGATAGGTATTGCAGCGTTGAGTTTTATTATTGGCGCTATTTACCTGCACAATAAAATTGATAACAACGTAATGGATTAAATAAAATAACTGGTAAAATTCAACAACATGAATCAAATAAAAAAAATGCTGGGCATAGTATGGATGCTGCTGGCCCCGGTGATTGTAGCTTTTTTGGCATGGCAGGCATTTGAAAAAATCAGCCAGGCAGGCACGTTAACCAGGTCGAATGTAATGCTGCAATGGGTAATCATACTCATCATCTTTATTCCCATCTGTATCGGCTTACTTATTTTTGGATATTACTCTTTCAAGGGATATTATGACCACCTGCCTGAAAGCAATGCGGAGATTACAGATTATTAATTGCCTATTTTTCACGCAAAGACGCAAAAGATTAAAATAAGGCGCAAAGAAATTACCATAACAACTTTGCGCCTTTTGTATCTGTTTCTTTTTTGTGTAAATGTTTGCCTAAGATAGTGCCCTACTTCCGTAAAGGTGCCGGCGTTTTGATTAGCTACTGTTGTACCTGCTTTTTTATTCGTACACCCTGCCACAAAGGTGACACCTTTTTTGAAAGGTGTCACCTTTGTATGGTGTACCAGGTTGATGCCATCGGCCGGTATATCATTGTCTCAAAAAAAATGCACCCAACAGTTTTGCTATTGGGTGCACCTTTTAAACCTTTGCCACGATTAGTACTTCCATTTTTTCATTATCAAAAAATCTTCCTTTGCACAATCAATTGGGGCCATTCCCTGGTAAGATTCCTGTTCTATTATAAAATGGGTGGTGCCCCCTGATTTTTTACCCAGGTCAATCACTTCTTTTACGGGTATGATCCCTTTGCCCAAAATAGTGCTCTCGTATTTTCCACCCATCTCATCTTCCCCCGCAATTTTTATTTCATCCTTTACATGCATCAGCTCGAAACGGTTTGGATACTGTTTAATAATATCAATGGCGATACCGCCGGCATGATACATATTGCCGATATCCAATTGCTGCGCCACCAGGCCGGGATCTGTATTCTGCAAAATGATATCAAATAATTTTACGCCGTTCAGTTTTTCACTAAACTCAAAATCGTGATTGTGATAACCAAATTTCATCCCTGATTTTTTACACAATTCACCGCTTTTGTTAAACATTTCCATAAACCGTTTTAAGTCCGCATCATCCCGGCGTGACTTTGCATCCATGGACGGGCTGATAACATATTTCTGTCCCACCACCGCTGCATCTTCTACAGTATATTTCCAGGTATCGGTAAAATCGTTGGTAGCCGTATCCCAGTGATTTTTACTCATTACCGTATGGCCGCTCAACATTTTTAGTCCCAGGCCATCCAGTACTTTTTTAAATTCACCTGCAGGGTAACCATAAAATTTGCGGTCCACATAATTGGCGTGCTCTACATACTGGTAACCCATAGCCGCCAGTAATTTCATCGTACCCAGCGGGTCCTTTTTCATATCATCCCTTACCGAATAAAGCTGGATACCAAGAATGGCTGAAGGCTTTGGGGCCGCAAATATTTTGTCGGAAAACAATGCCACTCCTGCTATCGCCAGTGAACCTGATTTTAAAAATGCTCTTCTTGAATTGTTCATAATGACTGTTTATTGATTGTGATTTAAAAATATGATGATGAGCCGAACCAGTTATTCAAATACAAACCAGTTAAAGCTTTCGGGTTCAATCGTACAATTAAGTTTAACCTGGTAATTCCGGCTGATCGGATATTGCTTTTTTGAAATCCCCCTTTCGGTTACCATTGCAACAGAAGAAAGGCCCGTGTAATATACGGGAACATTGATCGTCCTGTTTATTTTTTCCTTTAATGGATTATATACCATCAAAAAGCCTTTTTCTTTTAACAGGGGATTTACATGCAATATACCATCCCAATCCCTTCCGTCAGCCCTTCTCAAATGTATGATATCTGAATTAAGAATATTGCGATATTTTATATACCAGCCAACTACATTTTTAACTGTTTGCTTTGTAGCTTCGGTATCATACAACCTGGGGCCGCGGTAGCAGGCCTGTACACCCGCCCCGTAATATTGAACCATCAACTGCTTATAATCATCCAGGTGATCATTCAAAGGCTCCAGTACGGCATCTTCTCCCCCACCCTGGTATTTGGTTAACGGCACAAATCCCCAACTCATGGAAGGTGTTTTTTCCCAGGTGCCATCATAAATATTTTGACGGTTTAAAATTTTTTGTTGCTGTCTTGATAAAGAAAAATTTACCTCCCTGTATCCAATAGCAATCTTATGTGTACCATCTAAAAAATACCAATCTGGTGCATTGATATAAACGCCCCGTTCATTTAACCAATGATACAATTCCTTTTGAATTTCCATCTGGCTCCACTGGCTATCATCATAATCTTTGTGACCAGGATGTGTAGTGGAAGCACATACATCTCCGGGATAGGGCCCGTCGTTTTCCCAAATATCAAAGCCCGTTTGCTTAAAGAAGTATTTTATTTTATCGCGGTAAGCCAGCCCCCATTTGCTTCCAAAGCAAGGGGCGTTGCCAAAAAATGCGCCACCTGGTTTTTGCGTTTTAATATTTATAACATCATCTTCATCACTGATGCGCCTGCTGCTGAATAAGGAATATCCTCCAATCTGGATATTTTTGTCATGTGCATATTTCGCCAGCGATTGCCATCTATCAATATTTGCTGAACTGCTATCTTCCATATTCAGATGGCTTCCAAAACTAAGTATCACCGCTTCGTACCCGGTAGCGGCACATTGATCAATCGCCGCTTTTACTTCTTCATCATTTTTACTAACCAGGTGCATAAAAACCGGGTTCTCCGTGGTCCATGGTGCAACGCTGCTATACATTTTCCGGATGGCCAATCCTCTTCTTTCCCGGTCGTAACTATCTATCAGTAACTCATGTGTACGTACTGAACGGAATGTTTGCCCGGCGGGCAATTCAACGGAGATCAGTTTTTCAGGATAAATTTCCAGCAAACAGGGTGTTTGATAATTATAATTTACCTGCGATGTGTAGGATGAATCCGTTTTCCAGTGAGTTGTCTGGTCGCTGATATCATAGCGCATAGCATTATTAAAAGCATAATTGGTTTCTATATAAATCCCATGCTGCTTTTTCATTTCTTCAGGGCTGCCCACAACCGCACTCTCCTCTTCAACAAGGCCCAGTATTTCATTTACTACACGGTTTATTTTTACTGTTGTGCTCCCCTTATTTTCGATTGACACCCATTTTACAATCAATGGAATGCCATCATACAATTCGTAATGTACGGTTACCTGGATATCCTTTATCGAAGAAACAGCAGATTGACAGATGAAAGAAATCCTTTTACCGGTTGGCTGATTTTTATTCATTGCCCAGCCGGATGGTTTCCATTTAATAAAGGGTTGAATGGAACCTGTTTCAAAACGCAGGAATTGAAAATCATTTGCACCGGCAGTAAAACTATCCAGCCATTCGGGTAACAGGTAGGCCATTTCTTTTTGTCCATTTAATCCACCTACATTGTATGCTACACCATTGATAGAAACGATGGCTTCGGGTTTTACAGCCCGCAATAATTGCTGGCCGTTACTCATGTTTTTATAATCAATACAAACAACATTGGGAATCATCCTGAACGTTCTTTTAACAAGTCCGTTATACAAAATAATGTCTTTGCCATCGGCGCTGGAATAGATATTTGCTTTTTGCGGTATTGGTTTTACCAGCCAGTCGGTTGCAGATAATATATCCTGGTTAGCATTAAATACGGGTAAACTTTTATCCCGTTGGGCAAATAATGAAATAGCCGAAAAACAAATGAAAAATAAAGGGCAGGTTTTTAAGAATGGCTTTCTTTTCATCATAGTTCGATTAAGCAATACCAATAATTTACATGCACCTGAGAGGAATTAATCACCCCAGGTGTATTGCCCGAAAGTTACTGATTCATTTTTGATTGTACTGCTAACAGCATAAAAATATGTGATGCTCTTTTATGTAAAACCGCTATCCCTGCCTGATACGTTTTTATGCAAGCCGTGTAGTTCCTATTTGGCTGCAAGGTTGGTGAGACACCAAACTTGCAGCGTAAATAAATATAGTTACAAACTTACCCCTAGCAGCAAATGAGGTAGCTATGGGCATAGCCGAGCAATGGTTCGGGGAAAAAACGAAATGCCCCGGTGTGGCTTTACAGCATATTCTGAAACCAGTAAAGCTGTCTTTCTTCGCAATTTCTCTTCCCGTCCCTGTATTTTGGTGGAGGATACTGCGATAACAAAAAAAATCCGATGAGTTACCAAACCCATCGGAACAATTTAAAATTAATCATTCATCATCACCAAGCGATCTCACTCAATTTCTTAATTGGCTGCCTGTCTTCCACCGCTTCAGGGGCGTTCTGTAATTTTTCTGAAAGAGTATCTGCGGCTTTCAAATTAGGGGAGAAAGAAAAACCACATCGCTTTGCAATCTCAGCAAGTGTAACCTGGAAAACTTTAAATTCATTTAAATCCAATACCTCCAGCTCATCCAGGTTTTGAGTAAGCATAAATGCCTTTGCCTTTAATACACCGCCTGTTACATATACAATCACTTTATAAAACTCCCTGGGTATTTTAACGCCCTTGAATACACGGTCGTCACTCCGGAACACGGGCCCGCCAAATACACTCAATTTCAGATTATCCACATCCACTTCTTCAAAAACCGCATCTTCCAGTTTCCCCCATATCCCACCCAGGCTTCCCTGGTTGAAATTATCCATCTGTGGAGCAATATTGGAAAAGAAAAAAGATTCTTTGTTTGCCTTTTTTGCTTCTGCCTCAGTGCCCCAAACAATATCGGCCCTCCTGGCAATATGTCCCCTGTCAAGCCTGTTATTTGAATATAATTCGTCGCCCACCTGGAACTGTGTAAACCGGTTATCAAATTCAAACTTTATTCCCCTACGACTGATTTTTTTTATTTTATCTCCATCAATATTCCATGCCACCCATATAGCGAACCGGCGTGATTTACTTTGTGCCAGTGAAAAATGGGTGTACTTGATAACTTCAGAACCGTTCAATTTAAAGGCGTCTTTAAGTTTTGAAGCAAATAATTTTGGCACATTTACAACCGGGCCTAAAAAACCAGGCGCATAGCCCGGTGCCCCTCCTGTATCACCTGTTACTACCGGGTTTGGCGGAGTAAGTGTAATGGCCAATTTTTCAAACACCGACTGTGCGTAACAGGCAATTGCATGTTCATTGGGATCCCCGGCGCCTTCACCGGCAAAATGCAGTCCGGCTGCAACTTTAGAAGGCTGCCCATTGCTGGCTTTAAAAAGCCACAATGCACCGGAATCCCCACCCCGGCTAATTTCTCCATCACCAGGGAGGTTGTTTTCATCCGGCCCTATTTCAAATCCACCGATTACCTGTTCACCCACCGGAAATCCATAAGCTATCTTAACCATCGTATTGATACGGGTAACAATGCCGTGTGTTACCGCAGTGGTACGCCCGCTTTTAATCACTTTATCGCCCAGGTCCGGCTCTCCTAATTGTTCAGCTTTAACATTCAACTCAAAAACTTCCTGTTTAAAAGAGCGGCCTTCGATACTGGCCAATGCACAATCACCGGCGGGACCGAGGTGTGAGCGAACAAGTTTGCCTATTTGATTTAACTGAACCCGGTTATCATCATGCGGGCCTGGTTGTACAATATCATCGCCAATTTTACCCTCCGGGCCATGCAGTACATGCCAGTTGCTTAAAATATAGGGAGTGCCTTTTTCTTTGTCAAAAACGATGCAGCCGACCGTGCCGGCACTAATTCTCTTATTGGCTACACTTATACCTGGTACAATGGGATCAATCCTGGTTTTCCGGGTACTCCCGGCTTCCGCCACTACAATGGTGAAAGCCTTGGAATAACTACGCTCAATTACATCGGTCGGAAATTCAATCCCATCTACCACTATTGATTTTGGTATTTCAGTTGTATCTATTGATTCCAGTACATCCAGGCTAACTTTCTTATCAACAGTAAACTGGATGGCAAGCTCTTTGGTTGGTTTACCATCCACGTGCTTGTATCCAATACCAACGGAAGAAATATTTTTATCTAATAGAAAATCGGCACCGCGGGCCCGGATAAATTGTTTCAGCTTTTCATTGTTGCTTTCTGACGTTACTTTGGCTGATTTTTTTGTAACTGCTGTACTTTTTTTGGCAGGCATAAAGTATTATTTAATGGTTGAAAAATAAAGACTTTAAAACACGACTGGATTTTCAAATGAGGCATTGAATTACAAATACCGGATGAGAAAACAAGGCGGTGAATGATCGTAGGATAAAGGATTAAAAATCCAAATGAAATTTTTGTGCCCGGGCATACAATATGTCGTAAGTAAAATACGACATATCATTTCTACTTACAAATCTCGATAAACATTATCGCTATTGCAAGGGGATTTTCACGGTATTTTGGAGGATTTTTCCCAATTGCTTTTATTGTGCATACAAAACTTGCTGACTTAAAGTGAATTATTAATTCTGTCAAATAAATTATAAGCAGGTATATGTCGTTGTAAACAAAAACAGGGTAACATTTTTATGCAGATGTTCAATCTTCAACCGGCCGTTTTCGTATTAATCATCTTTGCCCCGGGGTTATTAGTGAATGCGCTGTCACGTGAAAGGCCTGATAGAAAAAGCATCCGAGCCGAAGCCAACATATTTTTAATAGTGTAATCAAGGAAACATAAGTGCTGTTTTCATGACTCATTAGCCGCCTTTAATCAGTAGTTACCGGTGGCGCTTTATCCCGTTGCCACAGCGTTACCCTGCAAATTCCAAAACATATATTTCCTGTTCCGGTGTGATTTATAATTGTCGTACTGGATAGAGGGTTTCCAACCTTGGCAAAAGCTTAATTGAATTGAAAATAACTTGCAAAAGGTTGGCAACCTTTACAACAGTAATAAATGCACACCTGTTCCTTGCATTTGTCAAATCTCTTTAGTATGTTAGTACAATAATCCTGATATAAGAATTATCTACGGTGCGTTTCTCCGGTAACTTCCAGAAAAAATATTTCTTTACAGGCAAAAAATTTAAGACGATCGCTTTCTTACGAAGCGATTAATATTTTGAAAGATCTGCTTATTTCAAATTTATAAAACGCAACCCCATCCAATGCAAAGACGAAAATTCATTAAAAACAGCACCGCCTTAATGAGTATGCTTCCCTTCATTCAAATCAATCACCCTGATATCTTCAAAAAAAATTTCACATGGATAATGAAGTTGTTAAAATTAAGATTGGAAAAATAAATTGTACCGTATTTCGTGACCTGATGTTTAAATACCAGGCAAAGGATTTCTTCATTAATGCAAGCCAGGAGGAATTGAATCAGTCTTTAAATAAGTACCACCTAAACCCCGACAATATCCCATCTCCTTTTGTTGCGGTACTGCTTCAATACGATGATAAAAAAATATTTATCGACACGGGTATAGGCTTTTTAGAAGAGCCGCTGCTTTTCAGGGGTAACTCCTATTTGTTTAAAGGCAGGCTACACCAGTTGCTGCAGGAAGAGAATATAAAAAAGGAAGACGTCCCGACGTGATCATTACTCATTTTCATCCCGATCATATCGGTGGCATATTCAGCGAAAAAGGTAATTTGAACTTTCCTAATGCCCGATTTCATATGCATGAAGAAGAATGGAGTTACTGGCATTCATCGCAGTCAGGCAATCAGCCTGAGATGTTTAAATATTTCAATGAAAAGAACATCAGCTCTTTAAAAAACTTAAACCTGCATTTATTTAATGGGGATTTCGTCAGCCTGTTGCCAGGTATAACAGCGGTAAAAACAGACGGTCATACCCCAGGGCAAATTGCGTTAAACATTCATAGTGATCATGAGCATCTGTTGTACATTTCAGATGCCTTTCTTCACCCGCTTCATATAGAGCAATTAGACTGGCAAACCAACTATGACTTGGATCATCAAAAAGCGAAAAATTCCCGGATCAAACTGCTCGAATTAGCCCATAAAGAAAATATGCTTGTAAATGCATTCCATTTTGATTTCCCGGGCTTAGGGCGAATAGATAAGTTTGAAAATAACTGGATTTGGAATTACTCAGACAAGTAAGACATCCCTATTACAAAAGTACACGTCAACACTTCTTACTATAGCCTCCATCCCTAAAGACAACCTCATCTTTGCCAGGGATTTTTAGTAAATGTTTTGTAATCAGTTGCATTATTTTGCCAATGGTATTTTTAGTTATATACATATTAAAATAAAGCACTGAAGCTATAGTAACATCCTGGCCGTATGTATTATTAGTTTTATAATTCTGCGGCTGGCACAATACTAACATCAATAGAAGATATCTCCAGGGTAAGGGTTATTTCTGCCGGTAGCGCTGAATTGAAGTGAAATGATTTTAAATAGACCTGTTTTATTTATATCATAGAATCGTTTCTTCTTAAATGATTATTTTTTCTTCCTTACCAAAATCAAATAGCCCATCTTTCCCGGAATGGTTATCGTATCCAAATTGGCAAGTGTTTGTTCTTTTTGAAAGTCCTTTATTTCCGGAATATACATTTCATATTTTGCCTCATCTATGCCAAGCTTTTTCCAGTTAATATGTATTGATACCACTTTATCCTGTTCTGTCCAGTTGGCCACAGCAATGATAGATTCATTGTCACCTTTGTAAACCGAGGCTTTAATCAACGAATTGTTGCATGTTACCGGGGCTTCCTTGTCCCAATAACCTATCATTGTTTTGTCTTTTATCTTGTAATCATCCCAGAATCTCCAAATTTCAGTGGGCGAATTTTTAGAATATCCTCCACGGGCGGTAATACCGTAAACCATGCCCCTCCAGGGATTACCACCACCTTCCAGCATTTGACCGGGTAACCCAAATGGAATTCCCGATACTTCAATCAGCCAATGATCGGGCATGCGGTTATAATCACGTGCCTCACCAATCCATACCAGGTCAAAATAAGGTAGCATGTCCATGTAAAGATTTAAACAATTTGTAAACCCGGCCCATTTATTAAAATGGTTCCAGCTGTGCAAATCCATCCTTCCCTGTGGACGGTAACGGTCAATTATTTTTCTTGCTCTCCTTAGCGTAAACCGATCCAATGCCGCATCGTCAATATACACGCCGTCAATACCCATATTCTTTACCATCCAATCCAGTCCCGCTATATAAAAATTATTCAGGCGGCTATCCGGGGTGGTTATCACTGATAAATCTACCTGGCCTTTAAATTTTCCTTCATAGATAGTATTATGCCACGCAGGAATATATTTCTCCCGCATATTATTCAACAACCATTTATCCGGACCCCTGCGGATGCAATGCTTCTGTACGGGTTGCATTACCAGGGCCGGGAAAAATCACCTCGCCGTTCAGACTGTTTAATGCCCAAAACTCGGGAAGGTTTTTGGTTAGCTCCCTGGTAGTATAATACAATTTCATCCGCATATTTGCCCTGTGCGCATTCGCAACAAGGTCAGTTAACGCTTTGCGGTTCGCATCCAGGTAAGGATAATTAATAAAGGGATAGATATCTTCTGCATGGTGAATTATGATGGCATTTGCTTCTGCCGCTTTTGCATTCCCAATTTTTACAGCGGTATTAGCACCAGCATGATAATAGCGATCCTCAAATTTTATATCCTTATCAATTAGCTTAAAGGGTGTGATCAATAGTTCAAAATCATAGTTTAGTACGGCTCCTTTTTTTAGTTCCCTTTTTCCTGAAAAGGCCTGTATTTCAACTACATTATTTTTATCTGCTATGCTCACTCCTCCTTTTCCATTGTTTTCCCATGATGGGGGCATTTGAAGCGGGCCGAATTTATAATAAATACTTATCAATGGTCTTTTATAATTTTCTGCTTTCCATTTTATTCTAAGCCCTCCGTTTACTGCTCCAATCCATAATATGTCCTGGTTATTTTTTACATCCCATTTCCATTTCCAACCCGGAGTGCGCAATCCCCCCTCTTGCCCAAGCCCCATCATGTATTCGGCCTTTTCCTTAAAAACCGGTATTTCGAGCCGGATGTCTTTAACTTTTAATGGTGATTTTGCGATTAGTTTTAAACGATACTCCACGAAGCCATCAAACTCCATTTGCCCGGTACATTCAAGATCACAGACATCCGAAGTATTGATAACCTTCCAGACAACTTTAGCAGCTGTCTGCTCCATGATATTCAACCTGCCCGGAACAAGCCGTATATTGCTACCATTTTCTGTTTCAATAATAAACCGGAAAGGATGGGCTACAATCGGTTCACCCCTTTTAACAAGCGACTGGTTGGAAGCATCAAAATAACTGGCAATATAGGCTGGCAGCCCACTCGCTGCAATATCCAAAGTGCATCCTAAAATGCTCACCTTATTTTCCTTCACCTTAACAGGAAGATAACCTTTGGTAATATCTTCGTTTATCCCAACAGTAGAATTGAGCCAGTTAATCCGTGACAAGCGGGCTCCATCATTATATCCCATATTGGGAACAGGCTCACCGCCTATTTTTAGTTGAATTGGTATCTCCCGTATTTCTCCATGCACCGCTACTGAAACTGAACCAGCATAATTTCCAACTTTGATACCTTTCAAATCGATACCAATCCAAAGGGCCTGAATTCGGCCGGCAGCTACATTAATCATCTTTGAAAATGGTCTGCCTTTAAAATCAATGCCATCCTTATTAAAACAGGTTATTCGATTACCCGGTATCAAGTTCCCGTTCTTCTCCCTCAAACCCGTAAATTTTAACTTCACATCTGCAGCATCCTGTTTCAATGCCCAAACACCCAGCTGATACACAAAGAATTCTCCCGGTTGTGCATTGAGTATAAAGTTTTTAGGATAAATGGCTTCCGTAATTTTCCTTTCCTGGATGGAATCAAACCATTGGATCGGGTTTTCCCTTATTTCAGGGAACACTAAAAAAGATTGATTGTTTAGTAAATGACCGTATTGGTCAAGGGCAGCAATTGTGGAAATATTTTTTCCGGGTTCATTTGCAAAAACCGCCGAACAAAAGGAAATAAAAACGAAGAGATTGATTTTCAAAAATTTCATGCTACTTTTTTTTTGACATTATTAAAGCTATTTCCATCATTTTATAATCCCGCAATTAAAGGCCCAATGAAATTCTTAAAAATGTTGGATACGATTTATTCTGTATTGAGCCGACTGGTTTTATCTTCAAAATTAGTTGAAGTTAAAATTGATAAAATCAAGGGTAACAAGTTTTCTCTGCTATTAAATTTAAATGTTAAAGTGTTACTTCATTGTCAATAATTGCAGAACCTTGATTCCAAGATTATTTCATCCTTTGTAGAAACATCCAATTGACTGCAAGTCACTACAGGCAACATTGCTGTCATTGTAGGCAATTATCCTATACATGTTCCAAAAAAATCCTGACCTTATTTACTATATTTAAATTCTATATGTCGAAATCATCCTTTTCAGAAAAGTTAAAAACAGCCCCAAAAGCATCATTTGAGGTATTGGATATTATGAAGCGTAAAAGAATGGGAGGTGCAAAAACGCTGTATATTCCTTCAGTTGAAGACGTGGCTCAAGTAATAAAAGCAATACCAAAGGGTGGTACTAAAACGATTGATGAGTTGCGCAGTCAATTGGCTAACATTGCTAATGCAGATACTGCCTGCCCGGCTAAAACGATTAAATATTGGAAGTGGATGGCCAATTTAAATCAAGAAACTTTGGAACAAAACTCCCAATACAATATCCCATGGTGGCGTGTGCTTAAAGAAGGTAAGGCCAGCAGACATATGCCTGGCGGAACGATTAATCAAATCGCAATTCTAAAATCTGCAGGATTTACTTTCGGATAATTTATCTTCAAATTTGTTTCAACAGCAACGTACCGTTCAGAAAAAGAACGGTATTTTTTGTGTAACATTTTAATTATACCGGAGAATTATGAAAAATAATTATAATTGCAAAATGAAAAAGCAGCTGCTAACAATTCAGTAGAACTCAAATCAAACTATATAGTTTATGGAAATTAAAAAACTTCAAAAAAAATCTGAATTTAACCAGAACAAGAAGTTGATCGAAAGACTTGCATGTTTCGAAAAATTGATAAATGAATTAGAAAAAAAGAATCTGCCGGCAGAAATTGTAAATTCAATTAACCAGACATTGAGGAGATTAACTCGTTTTCAGGATCGGGTAGTAACTTGCTGACGCAGCTTAAAAAAAAGCAATCCAACATTTTAAAACTCCTTGAAAAGGAACTCAAACTGGTAACAAAAAATCATTATCGCAATATGTGGCTTGCACTTGGCATGTCAGCCTTTGGAATACCAATAGGAGTAGCAATTGGATTAAGTGTAGGCAATCCTGGATTATTGGCGACAGGACTGCCAATAGGAATGGGTATTGGAATGGCTGTCGGAGCTTCAATGGACAAGAAAGCAAAAGAGACAGGTAAACAACTGGATGTAGAAATAAAATACTAAGCCCTTTTATAAGTCATGAACGCTAAAGCAATAAAAATCACAACTATTCTTCAATTCCCACAGTAGTATTTGGTATAATGGCTTTATCAATTGCTTAAACATTAAAAAAAAGCTAAACTTAATTATAGACAAATACCTTTTGTAATCTTAGTTATTCTTATGTTATTAAGTAAGCAACATGCGAGTTCATTTGAATGGTAATAACCATTTGCTAATATGCGTTACCCCAAATAATTCACCCGCTTTTTGACAGGTAAAGTTTATATTTGATAACAACGAACTACCTGTTTAATTAACTAACTAAACGTGTATGAATAAAACCGGGCCAATAATAATAATAGAAGATGACAGTGGTGACCAGGAACTCTTAAAAATAGTTTTTGAAGAATTGAAATTTATAAATGAAATAATATTTTTTAAGGATGGCGAAAAAGCGCTCGGATATTTAACAATGTCAGCAATTGAACCCTTTCTTATTCTCTCTGACATTAACATGCCTAAACTAAATGGGTTGGAACTAAGAGAAAAAATTCATACAAATGAAGACCTAAGATTAAAATGCATTCCTTACCTATTCTTTTCAACAAGTGCTGAACAAAAGCATGTTGTAGACGCATATTCAAAGTCAGTACAGGGATTTTTTATCAAACCTTATTCTTTTGAAGAATTAAAACGCACAATTAAAATAATAATAGAATATTGGCAGGAATGCGTATCTCCAAATTATATTAAATGAGTGAATGAATAGGTAAATTGCACATTTTCCTCCTTCAAATTTTCGAACTGCACATTACGTGTGGGTTTCCGTGTATAGATTGGAAGTAAATCCGGTGTAATGTTTTTGGTGAGTCGGGGAGAATAATATGTAGACTGTAAATGGCATTAAATTAAAAAAGCCCAAAACCTTTTGCAGGAGTTGGGCGACGTATCGGGGAGCG